>JADMIO010980163.1_pt1 | contig 136419 bp, 119 predicted proteins | sample 8958161 | NCBI WGS metagenome assembly JADMIO01 (sample SAMN16585339, study PRJNA669376) | soil metagenome | isolation source: Crop rotation soil | place: USA: Cullars Rotation, Alabama | collected 2011
GCCGCGACTTCAAGTCACGTGAATTCCAAGCTTCGGATCCCACTGTGCTGGAAAGTCGCTAATCTCGCCCGCAGCAAGCGGAGCGGAGTTCCAGCGAGAAGAGGCAGAACTAGAAAGCCCGCGCGAACCGCGCGGGCTTTCTGTTTTCGTGCGCTGAAGCGGCCAAGCGACTAGTAGATGTAGACCTTGGTCCCCACAGGCACGTGCTCGTACAGCCATTCGATGTCTTCGTCGCGCAATCGCACGCAGCCGTGCGTCGCTGCAAGACCGATCGATTCCTTGTATGGCGTCCCGTGCAACAGATAGCCATCGCCCAAATTCAATCGATACTTGCCGAGCTCTCCTTCGACTTTGCGGTTCTTGGTTCCCAGGGGGGGAACGAACAGCGTATTGTCGAACACGATGTGCTCGTCGGTCGGCAGTTCGGCGAATGAGCCTTGGTCGATGATGCCAACGACCCCATTCATCACGGCGAGCTTTCGGCCGTCGCTGAGCTTGTAGGGCTTGCCGGGCGTGAGATGGCCAAGTTTGAGGTTGTTCTCCTGCGCGGTCTCAGCGTAGAGCCACTCCGGCGGTTGCCAGATCGGATCTGCTTCTTTGCCCAAGACAGTTCGGACCCCGCGCGGCGTTTCGAACTCCCACGTGGATTTCCCGAACTTGAGTGTGGTGCCTTTCGCGACCGCGGCGGGCGCGCTCAGCACGGTGTCGTGTCCAATGATCGCCCACAGATGGCGATCTTGAAGCGACACGACGAGGTGGAACCCACCCGCTTTCGCGGCAGTGGCTCTGCTGCGAGCCCATGCGAGACTATCCGCGCGCGATTTGAAAGTGTAGACGGCGTGCGAGTCGTCGGTGGAATCGTCGGAAGTGTTCGCGGATTGGCGTGCGGCGAGATCAGCATGTGCCCGCTGCATGCCCTGCGCGCTCGCGACTGCCGTCGCCGCGAAGATCGCTGCGGCGCCGGCGGCGCGTTGAAGTCGAAAGTTGGAAAAACTGCTCATTTGCGGCTGGTCCTGCTTTGGGAGAGCGCCAAGAGGAAACGGTCTGACGCTGTCGAATGATATTCAGACGCTAGAACCATTCCAATGGTAAGCAGCTCGACGTCGGGCGGCCTGGTGGAGGCATGGAGCCATCGTTGCACAAGATGTGTTTGCTGTCAATCGAACGATGCGCCGTGTTCCGAAGTTCACACCCTCGGAACGGCGAGCGGGGCAGGCTGCCTTCGCAGCCTGCCCCGCCATTGCGCACCGCGTCTTTCAGGATCCGAGCTTAGTACCAGCTCAAACCGATCACGAGCGGAACGCTGGAGATCTTCGAGTTCTCTCCGCTGAAGCGCGAGTAGCGCGATTCGATGAAGAGGTTTGTCAGGCCCCAGCCCATCTCCATCCCACCACCGATGTTGTAGCCCCAGCCATTGTGCCAATCGGTGTCGATCGTGTTGAACGTGCCATTCGAGTTCGCGAGCGCGTCGCCAATGCTCAACACGCCGTGGTTGTTCTCGAGAATGTTCTTGAAGCGGTTGTACGAGGCACCACCGATGGCGTAGAGCTGCACGCGGCGGCTGAACGGGTTCGCCTTCACGAGACGGAGCTTGAGATCCGCGTCGGCGTTCATGATCTGTGCGTTATCGAGGAGCGACTTCACGTACGTGTGTGGCTCATAGCGGCTGTAGCCGAGGTCCACTCGAACACCCAGCGGGCTGCCGATTGGGTCGATGCCGATCGGAACTTCGACGCGCCACCCTGGATGGTCAGAGTCGTTGAAGTTGGCGGCAGGCAGTGACGATCCCGCGGCGACGCCGATATAGAAGCCGCCGACCTGACGCATCATCTCTGGGAAAATCTGCTGCTGGACGGTATCGACTTTCGTGATCGTCTCTGTCTTGGTGACGTTCACGGTATCCGTGTGCGTCAGACGAAGCGTATCAGTCTTGTAGACGGTGACGGTATCGACGCGCGGCGTCGCTGGCGTCGTCGAGACTTCCCCCGGAGCTTCTTTCGTGATCGGAATGCGCTTCGTCGATCGCGGACGTGTCCGCGTCGTATCTTGAGCCGAGGCGGCCGAGGCGTCGAGAGCGAAGATCGCCGCGCCGGCAACGAGCAGTACTGCATAACGGTTCAACATGGGTCTCCTCCCTCAGTGTCGTCCGATTCGACTAGCCCCCGCGGACAACAGACGGGCGAGGATTGTTCTCCGTGCTCACTCAACACTGGAGGGTCCTCGGTCGACGTACTTCGTCGCGGCACCGGCCAAGTACAAGGCAGGCTCCATGCCGTCGCTGCTCCGCCTCGACGAGAGCGACCCGTTATAAAAATGCCCATAATTTTCCACGTGACGGATACGTGCCATCGCGGAGTTACGCACGCGATTTTCTGTTAGAGTTTCCTAGTTCGGCCTGGCGGGGTCATCCGCGGAGAACTCGGTGGCCGTGAGGCGGGCGACGACGGCGAGGACCGGGCGACGGACGACGGCTAGCGGAACAGCGGGAGAACAACGCGCGAGCCCTGGCCCCGGGTAGTCATCCTGAGCGAGCGAAGCCTCGCGGAAGGATCGCTTTGACTGTCGAGATCTGACGTCGTTACGACGTAACCGCGTGAACTGCGGAACCCCCTCTTTTCTGACGCAGAGGCCGCAGAAGATTCCCGGAGGTCGCCGAGGACAAGCATGAAAGCCTGAAAAGGCCTCGGCCGAGCTTCTCCTCTCGTTCGTCGCCGCTTTCGGAAAAGCAGTGACAATCGCCTCATCAGCGTTCCTGAATAAAGAAAAACTGGGCGACCCGTTCCGATGGGCCGCCCAGTTCTCATCCGCGGCTGCGGGCCGCGGTCATCCCCACACGCTCTCGCTTAGCGCGACGCTCCAAAGAAGTTCACGCCGAGCACGAACGGATTCTGACGAGCCATCGGCGAATTCTCCGGCGTGAAGCCGATCACGCGCGTCTCGAAGAAGACCTCCACTCGCCTCCAACCAATCGACGCGCCGCCGCCAGCATTCCAACCAAACTTGCTGTTCCAATCGGTATCGCCGACGCGAACGTTGATCGGCGGGACGCACGTCGCACCACTCGGGCACGGCGCGCCTGGATTCAACCGGTACGGCAGATTCTTGTACGTCACGTACGTGCCGCCACCGATGCCGTAGAGGTTGAACATCGGGTTCAAGCCAAACAGGTGATGGAAGAACGGCAGATTGAGCTTCACATCGCCGCTGACGTTGATGATGTCCGGATCCGCCTGATAGCCGGCGTAGGCCGCGTCTTCACCAGGCTTCGCCCAATTGGCGTCGAAACGAATGCCGAGCGGGCTGTTGAGACTCTGCCAGCCAAGGTTTACTTGCGCGGACGGGCCAGAGCTGTTCGGGTTGAAGAGACCACCATTTGGCGCCGTGACACCGCCAGCCAACCCAAAGTAAACACCCGTCGGGAAACGCATGACGCGCGGCGGCGGCGCCAGCTGAACGGTGTCATGTACCGTCACCGTGTTGGTCGTGCGAACCGTGTCGACGCGACCAGGAAGCTGCGTCGTCACGCGGAGCGTGTCTGTCTTGTACTGCGTGACCGTCACCGTATCGACGCGGACTCGTCCGCCCGAAGATCGCGTGGTCGTGGTGGTCGGATTGTCCTTCGAAATCGGAATGCGCTGCTGCGAGCGCGGACGTGCCTTCGAGGTGTCCTGCGCCAACGCGAGAGAGGCGCCGAAAGCAATCAAAGTTGCGGCGCCGAACAGGTACTTCGGTGTGTAACGCAGTGTCATAAGTTCTCCCTTTACGCCGTCCTCGACTTGCCCCCGCGGACGACAACCGGGCGGAGGACCGAGAGAAAGCCGCACCGCTTCTCAGCACCTCCGAACGACGTACCTCGTCGCGGCACCGCTGACGGTCTGAAGCACACCTCGTGCCGCACACCATAAAAAATCAGCGGGACTTTGTGCTCGAAATTACGCACGGGATGGAAGCCCGGATTTCGTCCTCAATCCGTCTGGTCGGTCTCCAACCGGACGGTGGCAATACAGCCTCGCCGATCCGGCCGATTCTCGAGTGAAAGACTCCCCCCGTGCGCCTCGGCGATTTGTCGGCAAAGTACGAGCCCAATGCCCGAACCCTGAGGCTTTGTCGTGAAAAAGGGCACAAAGAGGTTCGCGCTGCTCACCAACCCCGGCCCCTCGTCCTCGACCATCATCGCCAGCGACCCGTTCTGTCGCTGCCACCGAATTTGAACCGAGCCATGCGTCTCCAACGACGCGTCGACGGCGTTCCGCACAAGGTTGATCAACAGCTGATCGAGCTGGTCGCCATCCGCGATGAGACTCGTCTGCGGACCGGGAATGACGCTCACACGCATTCTCGTCTCGAGCGCCGCCACTCGCCGCGCCCACGTCGCGACATCGAGCGGCTTCCTGTTCGGGGCGGGGAGGCGCGCGAGCCGGGCATACGCCGACATGAAGCGCACGAGCGCTTCCGATCGGCCGCCGATCACCGACAGCCCTCGCCGCAAATCATCATCCGCGTCGGCCGGACGCGGTCGACGCTCGAGGAGCGTCGTGAGACTGCCGGTGATCGACTTGATCGGCGCCAGCGAATTGTTGATCTCGTGACTGAGCACGCGAACGAGTCGTTGCCAGGCCTGTAGCTCTTCCTCGCGCAGGGTCTTGCTCACATCGGCGAGCACGAGAAGCGTGTGCGGGCGGCCGTCCTGCCGGAACGGACCGCGCCGCACCTCCCACCGCCCCGACCCGCCAGGAAAGCTGGCGTCCATCGTCCGCGGCGATTCTCCGACGAGCCAATCCGCGAGCCCGATCTGTTCGGCGGTGCGACCGAGCAAGCGCTCGATCGGCTGCGCGAGGAGGCGCTCGCCGGCGCGGTTCACGAGCCGGAGGCGATCAGCATCGTCGAACGCAAAAACCGCGACGTCGATCTCCGACATCACCGTCCGAAGCAGCGCGGTGGCCTCCATGGCGCCGAGCCGCTGCGTGCGAAGCGTTTCTCCGAGCAGATTCGACTCGAGAAACGCGAGTCCGAGCGCATCGTCGCGATCCGCGCCGCGGGCGCGAATCGAGTAGTCTCCTTCGCGAAGCGCGGCGAGCATGTTCGAGAGCGTCTGCAGTGGACGAACCACGCGCTCGCGGAGCACGTACGCGGTGACCACCCAGCTACCGACGACGACGAGCCCGATCGTCCACTGCACTTTGCCGCTGTAGCCGCCCTTCCACAGCAGAATCATCGACGCGAGGACGCCGGGCAGCCCGGCGAGCATCGCGAGGCGGAAGATCAGCTGCTCGTGATGCGTGCCCCGCCGATCAACCCGCGGGTCGGCGCGATCGCTCGGCGCCGCGTCCCGCGGATCGTCGTCAGAGACCATAGCTCGCGATGCGCCGGTACAGCGCGCTCCGCGACAACCCGAGCGCCTGCGCGGCGCGACTCACGTTTCCTTCGTACCGCGCTAATGATTTCTGAATGAGCATCTTCTCAACATCCTCGAGCGGCAGGTCCTCGAGCCGAGTGGCCGTCGTCGTCCCCGTGCGGAGGCCGAGATCGCCGGCGCGAATCTGATCGCCCTGCGCCAGCAGCACGGCGCGTTCGATCGCGTGGTCGAGCTCGCGGATGTTGCCGGGCCACGGATGTGCCAGCAAGACCTGCATCGCGCCCGTGTCGAATCCCGTCAGCGGCTTGCGATATCGTGTCGCGTGCCGCCTCAGAAAATGCATCGCGAGTGGCGCGATGTCTTCGCGGCGGTCGCGCAGCGGCGGCAGCTGGATCTCGATCGTGTTGAGGCGAAAGAGCAGATCCTCTCGGAACCGTCCCTCGCTGACCTCGAGCTGCAGATTTGCGTTCGTCGCGGAAACGACGCGGACGTCGACATGCCGCGCTTTCGACGAGCCGACACGCTCGACGTCGCCCGTCTGAAGGACACGCAACAGCTTCGACTGAAGCGAAAGCGGAACGGTCCCGATCTCGTCGAGGAAAAGCGTGCCTCCGTCCGCGAGCTCGAACCGGCCGACGCGATCGGTCTTCGCATCGGTGAACGAGCCCTTCACGTGCCCAAAGAGCTCGCTCTCGAAAAGCCCTTCCGACAAACCGCCCATGTTGACGGCGATGAACGACCGCGCCGATCGCGGCGACGACGCGTGCAACCACTGCGCGACGAGCTCTTTTCCAGTCCCATGCTCACCCGTGATGAGAACATTCGCATCGGACGGCCCGACGCGTTCCATCAACTGCAGAATCGGTTTCATCTTCGGCGACTCGGCCACCATCTTCGGCAGCGTATCGCGTCGAAGGAGCTTGTTCTCGGTCTCGAGTCGCTGGGCGCGACGCAACGCGCGACCGAGCTCGATCTGCGTCGAGAGAATCGTCATCAATCGGGCGTTGTCCCACGGCTTTTCGACGTAGTCCCTCGCGCCGCGACGCATTGCTTCCACGGCGTTGTCGATGCTGCCCCACGCCGTCATGACGACGACCGGCATGTTGGGCTCGAGCGACTGCAGCGTCAGCAAGAAGTCGAGTCCTTCTTTTCCGGACGTCGTGTCGCGCGCGTAGTTCATGTCGAGCAGCATCGCGTCGTAGTCTCGACGCTCGAGCGCCGCGAGCGCCGCGGCCGGCGAGTTGACGGTGTCGACGTCGTAGCCGCCGCCCTTCAACAGGAGCCGAAGGGCTTCGAGGATATCGGGCTGGTCGTCGGCGACGAGAATATGCGGATGGCCGTTCTCGGTAGTCATCGCGTGAGAAAGCTACGGGCGGGCGAAATCGAGGACGAGTGTCGGAGGGCCACCGCTCACTCGTTTCGCAACGCGACCATTGGATCGACCCAGGCCGCGCGCCGGGCGGGAATCCAGCTGGCCGCCAGCGCCGCACCACCGAGGAGTGCCGATCCCGCCGCGAACGTCGTTGCGTCACTGATTCGAAGACCCAAGAACATTGAGCTCAGCAATTTTGCGACGCCCACGGACAACAGAAGGCCAATCGCGATTCCCACCACCGCCAGCCGTGACCCCTCGCGGATGAAGAGCTTCACGATCTCGCCTCTCGCCGCGCCGAGGGCCACCCGAACGCCGATTTCCCGTGTGCGCTGGCCGACGGAGAACGCCATCACGGCGTAGACGCCGATCGTCGCGAGCAAGAGCGCGAGGGCGCCGAAGATGGCAAGGAGCGTCGAGCCGAGTCGAGATTCGCTCCCGCGGTCGTATCGATTCTGCGCGAGCGACTGCACATCGTAGACAGGGAGATTACGGTCCATGTCGCGAATGATACGACGAATCGACGGTGCGAGCGGTGTGGCGGTCGTGCGTCGACGAACCAACATGGTCAGGCGGAGAACATTGGGCTGCTGCAGCTGCGGGAGATACACGATCGGTCGATTCCGCTCCGTCAAGCCAAAGGTCAGCGCTGTTTGCGCGACGCCGACGATGGTCATGTAGGGTCCGTCTTTACCGCGCGTGCTGATCCGCTTTCCGATCGCGTCGCCCTCGGGCCAGGTACGCCGCGCGAAATCTTCACTCACGATCACGACCGGGTCCGAGCCAACGCGATCGGAGGACGTGAAATCGCGGCCTCGAACGAGCGGGATGCTCAAGGTCTTGAAGTAGTCCGGCCGAATGGTGCTCTCGTACACCTCGGCTCTCGCGGCTTCCGCGAATCGTCCTGTCGCGTCGGCGTCTCCCTGCACGGTGACGTCCGTTCCAATATGACGTTCTCCCATCGGCACTTGGTTCGTGAACGTGATCGCGTCGACACCGGGCAGCGTGCTCGCCCGTGAGTGGAGCTCATCGAGGAACGCCGCGCCGCGCTCGGGTGTGTAGCCGTTCAACTCGAGATCGAACGAAGCCGCGAGCACATGATCGCTCGAATCGAAGTGCACGTCGAGCTTCGTCGCCTTGTACATCGCCCCGAGAAACATTCCAGCCGTCACGAGCAGAACGAGACTGAGCGAGATCTGCGCGACGACGAAGCCGCGCTGCATTCGTGCGCGCGACTTGTCGGGGCCGATGGTCGCGTCCTTGAGAGCGGCGGTGACATCAGCGCGCGTCGCGTTCATTGCCGGCGCGACGCCAAATCCGACGCCGGTCGCGACTGCGATGGCGATCGTGAACCAGAGCACGCGGACATCCGGCGTCACCTCGATTGGCGCGGGAATGATCGACGCCATGATGTCCGTCGCCCACGTGGCCATGAGGAACCCGAGCCCCGTCGCGATCACGGCGAGGAGAACGCTTTCGGTCAGCAGCTGGCGAACGACGCGTTCGCGCGAGGCACCGATCGACAATCGAACAGCGATCTCTCGCCGGCGAGCGACCGCGCGGCCAAGCAAGAGATTGCTCACGTTCGCGCAGGCGATCAGCAAGACCAGGAGCGTCACGGCCGCGGCCAAACCGGCGATTGGATAGATGTCGTTTCCGCCATTCGGCTCGATGCCGCCGCTGACCGGTATGGCGCGGGCGGTGACGTCACCGTGGTACGTGCTATCGGCGTGGGCGATCCGGGCAGCCACCGTCGCGAGCGCGGCGTTCGCACGGTCGATCGTCACATTCGGCGCCAGGCGCGCGATACCCTGCAACCACCAAGAGCTGCGACTATTCAGAAGATTGGTAAAACCGGGCAGAGTGGTCCCCGCGAGGGAGATCGGCACCCAGACGTCGCGACGCTCGGCGTGCGATGGCCCGTTGAAGCGCTCGGGAGTGACACCAGCGATGGTGAACGATTGGCCGTCGAGGACCAGCCGACGCCCGAGGACGTTCCGGTCTCCGCCAAACCGTTCCTGCCAGAGGCGGTGGCTGATGACCGCCACCGGGCGCGCGGTCGCCGGCGTGTCGTCCTCGGCGACGAACCCTCTGCCCAGCGCCATTCGCACTTCGAGGGTCTTGAAGAAATCCGCGCCAACGAGCGCGCCGCGAACCCGTGTCGGCTCGCCGCCCGACGACAGCGAGAAGTCGGCGTCCCCGATCGCGGCCGCCGATGCGAAGGCTCGACTCGAATCGCGAAAGTCGAGATAGTCCGGATACGACATCGAAAGAGCACGGCCGCCGCGGATCGAGTACGGTGTGAGCCAGACCAGGCCTTCGGGCCGACCAATCTCGGGAAGCGGGCGGACGAGGATCGCGTCCGCCAGCGTGAACAGCGCCGTGTTTGCCCCTATACCGATTGCGAGCGTCAGCGACGCGATGAGCGTGAAGCCCGGCGAACGACCGAGCTGCCGCACAGCGTAGCGGAGATCGTGAAGGACGGTGTCCATGCAGAGATCCGGTGGGATGTCGAAGGTGAGACGACCCGACGGTCATAGGGAAGCGCCGTGCCCGATTGGTCGATCGGTAAGTACCGAACGTTGAAGGACTTGGCGCGCACCTACGGAAACCCGAGTGCGCGGATCTGGGACGACTTGTTCGAATTCGACATTTCAGCGGGCAGCAATCGGACGCGGGCGGAAACGAAAAAGGCCGGACCCAACGCGGTCCGGCCTTCAGCTCGCGTAGGAGTCGCCCGTCACGCCGTCACGGGACCTTCGCTGCCCGTGATCCACCCGTCGCGCAGCTCGATGATCCGATTGCCATATGTCGCATTCACTTCGGAGTGCGTCACCTGGATGATCGTCGTTCCTTCGTTATTCAATTTCTTGAACAGCTCCATGATCTCGCGGCCCTGGCTCGAGTGCAGGTTTCCGGTCGGCTCGTCGGCGAGAATGACCTTCGGCTTCGCGATCACCGCGCGCGCCACACCGACCAGCTGCTGTTGACCACCCGACAGTTGTCGCGGATAGAGATCCTTCTTTCCAACCATTCCGAATCGATCGAGCGTGTCGGCGACGATCGCTTCGCGCTCGGACTTCTTCACGTTCCGGTACGACAGTGGAATGTCGAGGTTCTCGGCGACGGTGAGGTCGTCGATCAGATGGTATTGTTGGAAGACGAAGCCGATATGCTCCTTGTTCAACGCGACGCGCTGCTTGTGGCTCATCGCGTGGACCGGATGACCGAGAAAGTAGAACTCGCCGCTCCAGACGCTGTCGAGCATTCCGAGAATCGCGAGCAGCGTTGATTTTCCGGCGCCCGACGGGCCCATGACGGACACGAATTCGCCGGGCTGTACCTCGCCGGAGATGCGGCGAAGGACGTACGACCTGCCGGCCGGCGTCTCGAAGACTTTCTCGACATTCCGAAGCGAAATGAGCGGCCCGAGGATCGGCGGGGACACGGCGTCGCGCGAGGGGGCGACTTTGGGTTGGGTCGAGAAGAATGCCATGGGTTACTCCTGGAGTGATTCAGTGTCCCGCAGGTCGGAAGATATTCTTGGTGCACGTTGCTGCGCTACGCGCGGTTCGACGCTCATTCCGCGCGCAACGCCTCCAGCGGATCGACTCGCGCCGCACGTCGCGCCGGAATCCAGACGGCGAGCATTGCGGCCAACGCCATAACCGCCGAGACGGCCGCGAATATCGGGGGATCGATCGGACTCGCGCCGAACAGCATCGACTCGATGACACGCAGGACCGCGAACGAGGCAGCGACCCCGAGTACAATGCCCACCACCACCAATCGGGCGCCCTGCGCTGCCACCAAGGCAACGACATGGCGAACCTCGGCCCCCAGCGCGATGCGCACGCCGATCTCGCGCGTGCGCTGCGCCGTGCTGTAGGCGATGACGGCGTAAAGTCCCATGACCGCGAGTAGGATCGCGAACAGCGCGAACAGCGACATGCTCACCGCGTAGACTATGTACGGTGAGTAGTTCTGGCTCTGCTGCTGCTCGACGGTCTGGAGATCGACGATAGGCAGATCGCGATCGGTTTCCTCGACGGCCGCGCGCAATGCGGGTGCGAGACGAAGCGGCTCGCTTCGTGCGCGCACGAGAAGAGTGGCATCGCTCAACGGAACCTGATCGAACGGGACGTAGGCGAAGTTGCGCGCTCGCCCGCGCTCCGACGTGTTGCCGACGATCCCGATCACGGTGAGCCATGGCAACGAGTCGGAGGAGCCGAGCTTGATTCGCTTGCCAATTGGCGAAGCGCCGGGCCAGATCCGCTCGGCGGAGCGTGCGTTGAGCAAGACGACCTTTTCGCTGTTGGCGCGGTCCGCGGCGGTGAATGCGCGTCCGGCGATGACGGGCAGCTCGACCGTCGAGAAATACTCGGGAGTCGTTGCGAAGTAGAAGCGCGGCGAGGCGCCGGGCGGAACGGACGCGACGCCTTCGGCGCGAATGGTCTCGTCATGTCCGCCGAAACCCGCAATGAATCCTGTTCCGTAAATCGCCGCTGACGTCGCGCCGGGAATGGTTCGAAGGCGATTGGCGATCTGCGACACGGCGAAGCGAAGGACGGAAGGGTTGCGATATCTCGAGTCGAGAAACTCGATGCGTCCGGTGAGCAGATTTCGCTCATCGAGGCCCTGCGCTCGCTCGCTGATGCGAACGACGGCCTTCATCAACTCACCCGCGCCGGCGAGCAGCACGAGTGCGAGCGCGAGCTGTCCGATGACGAGCAGTCCTCGGAGCATGCTGCGCCGAACACTCAATGTGCTTTCCTTGAGCGCGGCGTGCACGTCGGCGTTCGATGCGCGCATGGCCGGCAGCAGGCCGAAAAGCAGCCCGGCGCAAATAGAGGTTGCCAGCAAGAAGGTGACTACTCGCCAGTCGATGCTCAGGTCGAACCACGCTGGGACCTCGCGACGAAGCCCCTTCACGGTCAAACCCACACCCCACGCTGATACGAGTAAGGCGAGCGCGCCGCCCGTCAGCGACAGGAGCATGCTTTCAGTCAGCAGGTGGCGAACGATCTGCGAGCGCGTCCCGCCAAGCGCCAGTCGAATCGCGATCTCTTTTTGTCGCTGCGTGCCGCGAGCGAGGAGAAGGCCTGCGAGATTGGCGCACACGATGAGCAGCACGAAACCAACCGCCCCGAGCATGACGACGTAGCTCTCCTTCTCGACGCCGGCGAAGTCGTCGCGGAGCGACGTTGCATGTGCCGTCCACTCCTTCTGCGACTCCGGAAACTGCTTCTCGAGGTTTCTCGCGAGCGACATCATCTCGGCGTCGGCGTTGGCAATCGAAATCCCGGGAGCCAGCCGCGCAACGACCGAAAAGTCGCGCTGATCGCGAGGCGACCCGGCCGCGGCCGGCGTGAACGGAACCCAGAGCTCGGCGAATTCAGGAAACTTGAAACGCGGCGGCATCACACCGATCACGGTGTGCGGCACGCCGTTCACGCGAATCGTCTGCCCGACGATTCGGCGGTCGGCGCCATACCGCCGCGTCCAGAGTCCGTCGCTGAGCATCACCACGGGTGATGCGCCGATCCTGTCGTCGTCCGCTTGAAAGCCTCGTCCGAGCGTTGGATGAACGCCGAGCAAGTCGAACACGCTTGCCGACACGATCGCGCCTCCAATGCGCTCGGGCGTCTCGGTGCCCGAGACTGCAAATGGACGCTCGAGATAAGCGCCCATGGCGCTGAACGACCGCGCGTTGTCGCGCCAGTCGGCGAACGTCTCGTACGACGTTCCGACGGCGCATCCGGAGCAGAGCTTCGTCGCGCTCCACTCATGGAGGTCGACCAGCCGATTCGGATCGACGAACGGCAGCGGCTTGATCGCGATCGCGTCGACGAGCGTGAAGACCGTGACGTTCGCGCCGATGCCGAGCGCGAGGGACGCGAGCGCGGCGAGCGTGAAGAGCTTTGATTTGGCCAGGCTGCGAACCGCGAATCGCACGTCGCTCATCAGAGTATCCATCGCGAACCTCCTTCGCCGCGGTCGCGGCGCTCGAACTTCAACACAAGCCTCGGGCTAAGGGCCGTTGCCGGTCCTTGGGTGGGATCGAAGTTGTGATGGGAAGGCGCGGTTCGCTGCGGGCGGTCCAACGGTGGCGCTTACGGCTGCGCCACCGTGGCCCGGGGTACCGCGCAGGAATTACGCGCCGACTTTTTCGGTGCGGCGCTGCTCTTCGACGACGCGGCCGTCGAAGAGGTGGATCGAGCGATCGGCATGGGCGGCGTAGCGGGGATCGTGCGTGACCATGCAGATCGTCGCGCCGCCGCGGTGCAGTTCCCGGAGCAATTCCATCACTGCTTCGCCATTCGTCGAATCGAGGTTACCCGTCGGCTCGTCGGCGAGGAGGATGAGAGGATCGCCGGCAACCGCGCGGGCGACTGCGACGCGCTGCTGCTGACCGCCGGAGAGCTGTGCGGGATAGTGCTTCATGCGGTGGCTCATGCCAACACGCTCGAGCGCATCCGTGACGCGCTGCTTGCGCTCGGCCGCCGACATGCCGCGATAGGTGAGCGGAAGCTCGACGTTCTCGTAGACCGTGAGGTCGCCGATCAGGTTGAACGCCTGGAAGATGAAACCGATCTGGCGATTGCGGATGCGCGCGCGCTGGGATGGCGTCAGCTGAGCGACCGGCTCGCCCGCGAGTGTGTACTCACCGTCTGTCGGGGTGTCCAACAGGCCGAGGATGGAGAGGAGCGTCGTCTTGCCGCAGCCGGATGGTCCTTCCATGGCGACATACTCGCCCGGCTGGACTTCGACATGGATGTCCTGCAGGGCGTGGGTCTCCACCTCGTCGGTGTAAAAGACCTTTTTGATCCCGGAGAGGCGGATCAGGGGCTGGTTGTTCCCCGTGCTCGCGGAGAACGCGGCCGGTGACGACGAGGATGCGGACTCGGTGGCCATTGATAGGGCTCGGGTGAGGGTGAAACGGGCGAGGGAAGTCGGACTACTTGATCTTGACGCGGTTCGTGTTGTCGAACTGGGACATGTCGGAGATGATGACGCTGTCACCGACGTTGAGACCTTTCTTGACTTCGATGGTGTTGACGGAGGCGCGTCCGAGCTGGACCGTGACGCGTGTCGCCTCACCCTTGCCTTTGTCGACCTTGAAGATTCCGACAGAACTTTCGGCCTGACCGAAGCCCGGGCGGCCGATGTAAAGCACGTCGTTCAGGCGCTCGAGCGTGATCGTGCCGTCGACGGCGAGATCGGAACGCGTGTCCTTCGGGAGCGAGTCGTCGATCGCGACTTCGACCGTTACCGTGCCTTGCACCGATGATGGGTCGGTGCGCATGACGTGGCCCTTTACGACGATGTTGTTGTGGAGGTCGACCGACGCCGGAAGTCCGGGCACGATGTCCTTCGCCTGGTTTTCAGGAACACGCAGCACCGCCTTCAACTTTCCGGGCTGAACGACCCGTGCGAGGACGGTTCCCGCGTTGACGTACTGGCCGAGCTCGAGCGGTGGATTGCCAAGAGTCTGGAGCAGACCTGATTCCGGCGACGTCACGCGCATCGACGCGACGCGGTGTTTCTGCTCGTCCAGAATCCGTTGGAGGCTTTGGATCTGCTCCTCCTGGAGTTTGATCTGTTGCCCCTCCGAAGCCATCATGTCGTCGAGCTGTTTCTTCGAGTAGTCGAGACGCTGCTTCATCTCGTTCGCTTGATCGCGAGCCTGCGCGGCGTCGTTCAGCGAAACGAGCTTCAACTTCACGAGCGAATCCTGCACGGCGACCGCGCGCATTGCCGTGTTGTACTGCGTCTGCATGTTGGCGACGGTACCCTGCTGACTCAGAATCTGCTGCCGCAGGTTCGTCTTCAACGTCGCGAGCTGCCCGACGGCCAAGTTGAGCTGCTGCTGGTTCGTGAGCTCTTTGATTTCCTCGTCAGGGCTGCTCATGACGACGAGAACGGTGCTCGGCGTGACGTTTTCGCCGGGCCGGACGGGCAGCTCTTCGATGCGTCCGCTGGTCAAGGCTGTCACGTTGCGTACGTACATCGCTTCCAGGGTGCCTGGAGCGTTGACGTCGCGCGTCATCGGGCCACGCTTCACTGTATCGAACCAGAGGGTCCCCTTCTCGACGGGCGGGGCGGCGGGCTTCAGCCGGCTGACCGCAATGGACACCGTGACGATGGCCACGAGTCCGAGGCCGATGCCGATGTACCTCTTGGTTTTCTTCGGGGGTTCGCGCTTGATATCCACGGTGACGTCTCGTGCAGAGGTCGGAGGGCGGGGACCGAAAAGCTAGCGGCTCATTAAGGAAGGTCTGTGCCGACCTCGATCATCTGCTAACGCACAATTCATCAACGATTTATAAGGCTGGGGCCGAAGGCCTGGTTTCGGGCTCATGCTCGTATGTGGGATTCATCGTCCCACAATCGAACACCTCGAACGAAGCGGTTGCACATAAGGTTTCAGACCCTATGAGACAACAACAACGCGAAATAGGTTGACTAGGCGGCCGCCGGGTGCCAGCTGACCGGTGCTGGAGGATTCGGAGTTGAGTTTTATATGATGAACCGAGGGCTTCGTTCCGCATCGTTGGCGCTCGGTCCGCGGCAGTGGTAGGTGAAGAACGGAGGCGACGATGAAAGCCGTTATCTATGCAGTCTTCATCAGCGCAGTCGCAGCGACGGTCGCGTCTGCTCAGAAAACTCGACACACGATTTCGACCACGCCGCCGCGGACGGCCGGCATCGCGCCGGCGCCGCCGACGTCGCGCGGCGGCGATGCGCGAAGCGACGCATACAGTCACGGCTACTCGCAGCAAGGCTACAGACACGGCGCGTTTCGCTACGATGTCCCGATCCTTCTGATGCGCGACGGTCGTGTCTTCGCGGACTTCGGGCGCGGGTGGGAGCAGGTCCGTCGCTCATGCGCGGTCCCGACTGTGGGATATTCGAGCCAACAAATCGTGTCGCCCTCGGGTCTCCAGCAGCCAGTGGTCGTGCAACCGACAGTGACGCAGCCGTCGGCTCCCGGCGTCCAACGCTTGCCGTACACGCCGCCCGTTCCCGCGCAGCAGACTCCCTCGCAGCAGATGGCAGAACAGGTAGGCCGACTGCCGCAAGCGGATGCGTTGGGAGAATCCTGTTGGGCGATGTCGAACGGCCGGATCGTCGTCGCACAGCCGTGACGGTCGTCCGACCGTCGATTGGGATTCTCCTATCGATCGTCACGGCTTCGCTCGCCCAGGGACAGTCGGCATCGCCGCCACGCGCAGACTCCGTCGCGAAAGTCGCACACCGCCTCAGTGCACCGTTTCGCGTCTGTGCCGGCGGTGACGTCACGCTCGGCACGAACCTCGACCTCAACTGGGCTCGCCACGCTGCCGACACCCTTTGGCAGCAATTCGGGTTGCGAGCGGATCCCGACAGCATCGCGCCGCTGCTCAAGCCATTTCTCTCGGGCGCCGATCTCGTCCTGCTGAACGTCGAGGGCGCGATCGGGGCCGGACCCGCGCCGCAAAAGTGCGGACCCCGATCGACCAACTGCTTCGCGTTCAGGCAGCCGCCGAACGCCGCCGCAGCAATCCGACGCCTCGCTGACAGCAGCGTCGCGATCGTCGGCAATCTCGCTAACAATCACTCGCACGACGCTGGTCCCGACGGACGCGACACGACCGTCGCGCATCTCGCCGATGCGCGCATTTTCGTCACCGGCGTGGACACGCTCGCAACGCCAGTGGTCCTCTCGTCGGGCGACACGATCGGCGTCCTCGGCTTCTACACCGACTCCACGACGCCCGATGCCCGCGACGTTCGAGCAGTTCGCAGACACGTCGCGCGAGCGGTCGATCAGTTTGGGACGGTGATCGTCACGATGCACCTCGGCGCTGAAGGACCGACCGCGCAGCGGACGAAAAACGCTACTGAGCGTTTTCTGAACCACATCAACCGCGGAAATCCGGTCGCGTTCGCCGACGCCGCGCTGGCAGGGGGAGCAACGCTCGTCATCGGACACGGCCCGCACGTGCTCCGCGCTGCGGAGTGGCGTGGCGATCGGCTCGTGCTCTACTCGCTCGGCAACCTGCTCACCTACGGGCCGTTCAAGCTTCGTGAGCCGACAAATCGTGGCGTCGTCGCATGCGCGACGATCGACTCCGCGCAGCATGTCTCGGGCGCGGAGCTTCGTCCGACGATGCAGCAGTGGCCTGGGGTCCTTCGAGCCGACTCGACAAAGCGTGCGCTCACGCTCATCGACTCGCTCAGTGCGCTCGACTTCCCGCGCACCGGCGTCAAGGTCGATTCGAGCGGCGCACTGACAAAAAGAAAGCGACCCGGAGGTCGCTCGTCTTCACTTCTGTTTTGGTGATGTTGGAAGTGCGGGCGGAAGGCTGATCGTCGCTAACACGGCACTCGTGTCCTCGCCCCCAAGGACACGTCGGGCGCCCCGCCAGACCTTGATGAGCGGCGAGAAGGGTCGGTCGATCGCGCTCTCGATCACCTTGCCGGCGACGCTACTCGCGTGAACGTAGCGGCCATTCCCGACATAGATCCCGATGTGACTGATGTCGCCCTTCTTGCTCCCCTTGCCGAACGTCAGCAAGTCGCCGGGCATCAACCACGTCGTGTCCTTACCGATAGCCTTGCCCTCGAGCGCCTGTTGCTTCGCCGTGCGCGGCAGCTTGACGTTGAGTGCGGTCATCACGTACTGGATCAAACCGCTGCAGTCGAATCCCTTTTCGGGCGACTGGCCGCCCGTCCTGTAGCGGCGCCCGATTTGGGCCCGAGCCATCTGGACGACCGAGTCGCGCAGCGTCGTCGCAGAGTTGCTGAAGGCAGCGAAGGGCCTCGTCTCCTGAGCCTTGGCTCCGACGGGAAGAGAGACGGTCGCGACCGTGCAGAGCACGAGCACAGAACGACTACGGCCGGTTGCCGAAAGGAGGCTCATCGGTGAACAAAAGGCGCGATGTGAACGGTTTCCGTCTGACCGACGGGGTCAACATGCAGTTGATTATCGACCCCTACGGTGCGCAACATCACTACAGCGGTGTGACATTTCTTTTCACGTGCAGCAGGACAGCGACGGCGGGAGATAGGAGCTCGAACTGCTGCGGCGGGACGTCCAACAACTTCGGAGCTATCGAAGCCCCAACAACTTATGCGTCTGGATGCTGAGGCGCCACCGGGGATGGGCGAGGCAATAGGCTATCGCATCGCGCGTATTCTCCGCGAGACGCGGCCCGTCCATCGGCTGGAGAAAGAAATACTCGAAGTCGAGCGTCTCGAGCAAGGCCGGATCGAAATCCTTTTGCGGGAAAACCAGCTTCAGTTCGCTTCCGGCTTTCTGAACTAGGTCTGCGTGTGCCTTCGGGCTGACGCAAACCCAGTCCAAAGTCGACGGAGCGAGCTGAGTCCCGTTGCTCTCGACGGCGACTCGGAACTCGCGCCGGTGGAGCGCGTCGATCGCGGGCTCGTCGAGTTGAAGAAGGGGCTCGCCGCCGGTGCACACAACGAACCGCTGGCCAGTGTCCGAGCCGGGCCACCGCGCTGCGACAGCGTCTGCTAGAGCATCAGCGCTCTCGAATTTGCCACCGTCCGGACCCACACCGACGAAGTCCGTGTCGCAGAACTGGCAAATTGCCGTCTCCCGATCCGCCTCGCGACCCGTCCACAGATTGCACCCCGTGAAACGGCAAAAAACCGCGGGTCTGCCGGCGTTGGCACCTTCACCTTGCAGTGTATAGAAGATCTCTTTGACGGTGTACATGGGCAGGTGCCGGATACCGGGTGCCAGGTGCCAGAAATTCGGAAGCGTGGTTTTATATGATAAGAGCGCAGCGTTCCGATTCACCGGTACCGGGCACCTGGTATCCGAGTGCCCGGTATCCGTTAAACGTAGGGTGCGGGGTCCACTGCTCCGGCTTCCGCAAACCCCCTCAACCGAAGCTGGCAGGCATCACAGTGGCCGCACGCGCGGCCCTGGTCGTCAGGGTCGTAGCAACTCTGCGTTATCCCGTAGTCGACGCCGAGTGACAGGCCGCGCTCAATGATCTGCGCTTTGGTGAACGCAATGAACGGCGCCTGGATGCGAATCGGGTTCGTTCCCTCGACGCCCCCCTTCGTCGCGAGGTTCGCCATTCGCTCGAAGGACGCGATGTACTCGGGACGACAATCCGGATAACCGGAGTAGTCGAGGGCGTTCACACCGATAAAGATGTCCTGTGCCTCGAGGACCTCGGCCCAGGCGAGGGCAAACGAAAGAAAAATCGTGTTCCGGGCCGGGACGTACGTGACAGGAATTCCCTCGTTCGCGTGCGATGAGAGATCACGATGCTTCGGGACCTCCACACCGCTCGTCAACGCGGAACCGCCGAATGTGCGAAGATCGATGTCGACGATGACGTGGTCGCGAACCCCGAACCGCTCGGCGACGCGTCGCGCGGCCTGAATTTCGACGGCGTGTCGCTGGCCATAGCGAAAGGTCATCGCGTGCACGTCGAACCCGTCGCGCAGCGCGTGCGCGAGGAGAGTGGTCGAATCGAGGCCGCCGCTCAACAACAAGACACCCTTCGGCATCAGTGCTCGAGCGCTTTATCAAAATCCTCTTTCAAGTCTTCTATATGCTCGAGGCCGACAGAGACCCGCAGGAGATTCTCGGGCGCGCGCGTACCGGGCCCCTCGACCGACGCTCGATGCTCGATCAGGCTCTCGGTGCCGCCGAGGCTCGTGGCTTGAGTGAACAACCGAAGTCGGCTCGCGATGGCAATCGATTCCTTCCGATCGCGCCCGGCCTGAACGGAGAGCATTCCGCCGAACGCGCTCATCTGCCTGCAGGCAACCCCGTAGGCCGCGTGTGACTGGAGCCCCGGATAGTGAACCGTCTCCACCTTCGGATGGTCGGCGAGAAACCCGGCGAGCGCGAGCGCGTTTGCGCTCTGGGCGTTGACGCGAAGCGCGAGCGTGCGAATGCCGCGGAGCGTGAGCCAGCATTCGAACGGAGACGGCACCGCGCCGCCACTCATCTGGATCGATGAGACTTTTTGAAAGAGCTCGTTGTTCTCCTTGAACACGAGCGCGCCACCGAGCACGTCGCTGTGTCCGCCGAGGTATTTGGTGGTCGCGTGCATGGCGATGTCCGCGCCGAGGTCGAGTGGACGCTGGAGGACGGGGGTTCCCCACGTATTGTCGACCGCGCACATCGCTCCGGCGTCGTGCGCAATTCTCGCGATGGCAGCGATGTCCGAGACGCGGAGGAGGGGATTCGAAGGCGTCTCGACCCAGATGAGCTTCGTGTTGTCGCGGACCGCGCCGGCGACCGCGTCGAGATTCGTCATGTCGACGACGGTGAGCTCGATACCCCACGGTCCGAAAATATCGCGGACCAGCTTGATGGTCCCGAAGTAGGCGTCGTCGGGCGCGATGACGTGCGAACCTGGCCCGATCGCCTGGATCAAGCTCATTGTGGCGGCCGAGCCTGACGAAAAGGTCGCGGCGCTCATGCCACCTTCGAGCGCCGCGAGGCATTGCTCCAGCGCGGTTCGATTCGGGTTCGCGTATCGCGAATAGAGGAAACCGGCGCGATACGAGCCGTCAGCCTCGCGCATGAAGGTGGTCGACAGATGGATGGCTGGCGTGACGGCGCCGGTCGCGGCGTCTACATCATGACCAGCGTGTACGGCGAGCGTCTCGAAGCGCATGGGACGGTTCTTAGCGCGAATGATTCCGAAGAAGTGGCCGCGAAACGGCGGCACGGGCGTGATCGAAGGTCAGGGGTCCACTCAAACGACGCAATAGCTTGCACAGCGGCGCTTGCTCCGCCTGCGTACAGGAGGCAGAGGCAAGTTCGACAGGGCTTCATCCTTCTTCAGTCAGGCAAAATCGTGAGACGTTCCGTCAACATTGCGCTCGCGGCCGTCACTGCGTCGGCGACCGCGCTGGTAGCGCAAAATCCGAAGACGCAGCCGCGCACGCACACTCCCGAGCCGACGTCCGCGGCGATCACGGCCGCTGATCTCAAGACGCGACTCTATATCTTCGCCGACGACTCCATGGAGGGCCGAGAAACCGGCACGCGCGGGCACATTCGCGCGACGAACTACATCGAGTCCGAGGTTCGAAAGCTTGGCCTCAAGCCGATGGGCGACAACGGTGGCTACTTCCAGAACGTGCCGGTGATTCGCCGCTCGCTCGATCCGTCGTCGACAATCACGGCAGGCGAGGTGACGCTCAAGGCGGGCGTCGACTTCGTCGCGACCGGTGGACGCGGGGGAAATATCGCACCCATCCCGCCGGCGCCGGCGATTTACGGTGGGATGCAGGGTGATTCAGTGGGAGCGCTGACGGCCGAACAGACGCGCGGAAAGATCGTGCTCCTTCGCGAGCGTCCGAATGCAGGCCGCGGATTTGGACGTGGCGGCCGAGGGGGCGGCGGCGGCCGCGGATTCGGTCGCGGCGGCAACGGCGGTTCGAGCGCGGTTGCGACGTTCAACGTCGTCGATGAACTGACAAAGGCACAGATCGACGGTGCTCTGCACCCGCGCGAAGGCGCGGTGCAACTCAAACCCACGGCGTCCGACTCGGCGTCGGTGCCAACGATCACGATCACTCGGCACGCGGCGGAGCAGATCCTCGGCGGATCGTTGGATGGAATGCAGAAGGGTCAAGCCGGAAAGACCGTTCAGGCCAACGTCAGGTTCATCGATACCAACGCGCCGGCGCGAAACGTCGTCGCCGCATATATCGGCAGCGACCCGAAGCTCAAGAACGAGTGGGTCGCGATGGGTGCGCACAACGATCATGTCGGCATTCGCGCGCAGGGGCCGGTCGATCACGACTCGTTGCATCTCTACAACCAGGCGGCGTATCCGATTCGTGAGCGAATCGCGCTGTACAATCTCGAGAATCACATCTGCGGCGGGCGTCTGCAGACCGGCTGCAAAGAGGCGACGCCGGAACAGCAGGCGCATCTCGACGATCTCAACAAGCAGATCGCCGCGATCCACATCAACCTCGACAGCGTGCGGAAAGCGAACGGTGGAATTCGCGCGGACTCGATCAACAACGGAGCGGACGACGATGGCTCGGGCAGCGTGACGTTGTTAGAGATTGCTGAACGCTTCGCGAAGGAGAAGCCCCAGACGAAGCGCTCCATTCTCTTCGTCTGGCACGTCGGAGAAGAGAAGGGGTTGTGGGGCTCGGAGTGGGTGACGGATCACCCGCCGGTGCCCACGGACTCGATCGTCGCGCAGCTCAACATGGACATGGTCGGGCGCGGCGCGGCGACGGATCTGTTCGAGGGCGGACCGACGTATCTGCAGCTCGTCGGCTCACATCGGTTGTCGACGGAGCTCGGCAACCTGATCGAATCGCTGAACAAGGAAGAAAAGGCGCCGTTCAAGTTCGACTATCAGTTCGACGCGCCCGGCCATCCGGAGAACATCTACTGCCGCAGTGATCACTACAACTATGCCCGCTACGGTATTCCGATCACGTTCGTGACGACGGGTCTACACGGCGACTATCACCAGGTGACGGACGAGCCGGAGTACATCGACTATCCGCACATGGCGAACATCGGGAACTTCATGTACAAGGCGGCGATCCACGTCGCGGATCTCGACCATCGGATCGTCGTCGATGGGCCGAAGCCGACGGATCCCCATGCGAGATGTGTGAACAACGGGGCGCCGCGCGGCAACGCGGTTCCGTAGGCCTGGCTAACTCGCTTTCGCGAACAGCCTGCTCTCCTCCGCGCGGAATTCGCTCGTCGCCATCGGCATCGTGCGGAGACCGCCCACCAGCTCCCGCAGCTGGGTCGAACCCGAGAGCAGGACGTTCGAGGCGGAGGTCATTTGCTCGCACGCGGCGCTTTGCTGTTGTGTCGACGCATTGACCTCCTCCGCGGCGGCCGCGTGACCCTCGGCCGTCTTTGCAATGAGCTCGAGGCTATTCGCGGCACTGGTGACCGCAACCGCGTTCGACTCAGCGGCGCTCGTAACGCCGACCGCCGCGACGCGGGTGCGCTCGGCCGCGTCGCCGATCGTTCGGAGCGCGTCGTCGATGTCGCGCGAGACGCGTTCGATCTCGATGACGCGGCCGGCGCTCGCTTCCATGGCGCGCGCGCTCGATGTCACGCGCGACGTGACGGCTGTCGTCAGCTTCACGATGTCATCGGCGGCCGTCTGAGACTGTTCGGCGAGCTTTCGCACTTCGTCCGCGACAACCGCGAATCCACGACCGGCGTCACCGGCGCGCGCGGCCTCGATCGCCGCGTTCAGCGCGAGCAAGTTTGTCTGGTCGGCGATCTGTCCGACGGATGCGACAAAGCGATTGATGTCGCTGACCGTTGCGTTGAGCGCGCGAATCTCTTCGGCGGCGCGTTCGACGCTGTGCTTCACGTCGACGAGGATTCCAAGCGCGCGATCGATCTCGACGCGCTTCGAGTGCGCAGCGCCCTCGATACTTCGCGCGAGGTCGGTGACTTCGCTCGACCGTTCCTTCACGCCATCAGCGACTTCGCGAATCGCGCGAAGGTTTTCGTCGACCTCGCGAAGCTGCCGCACTTGCCGATCCGCGCCGTGCGATACCTCGGTCATCGCGTTCGCCATCTGCCCGGCCGACAGTGAGATCTGCTCGGAGACGGACGCCAGGTCGTGGGCGGAACTGGAAACGTCCTCCGCCGTACGCGCGGCGACGGCGACGACGCGCGAAAGCGATTCGCCGGTCTGATTCATCGCCGATGCGAGAATGCTAAATTCGCCCGGCATGTCGCTTTCGGTCCGGCTCGTGAGGTCGCCTTCGCTGAGCCGCTTGGCATGCCGAACCAGCGCATCGAGCGGCTCTCCGATTCGTCGCACCGTGAACAGGACGACGACGACGCCGATCACGACCGCCAGGCCGATCAACGCGATCAGCCACGCCGACCGCTCGTCGGCCTCTCGAGCCAACTCCGCGCGCGCAGCGGCGACTTGGTCGGCTTTGACCTTGCCGAGCCGATCGATGCTGTTGAGCAAATCATCAACACTGCGTCGAGCGCGGGCCGCGGCCCGGCGGGCCTCGTCGACGCGGCCGAGGTCGATGAGGCGGTGCGCGAGCGAGTAGTCGACTTCGATGGATGAGAGCTTGTTGTCCACCGTCGCGACCGTCGCCACCTCGGTGGCGGACTGGCCGGCGCGACTGTTCATCCTGCGCTGGACGTCGTGCGACGCCCATCCGAATTTTCGAAACGCTTCCTCGGCGGAGGAATCGCGGGTGTCGAGGTAGCGTGACCCGGCCTCGATCGTCTTCGCGACATCGGCCGAGAGCGCGCTCGCCAGCCGCGATTCTTCTTGAACCTCGGCGAGCGACTGCGTGATGGTCTCCGAGATGCCGGCGAGCGACTTGCGAGCTACCATGCCGGCCACGACGAGCATCGCGACCAGAATCCCGAAGCCGAACCACAGGCGTCCGCGGATCGATCTGAGATTGAGGCGACCGACAATCATTGGCCGGACTCCACCTGCATGGCGCCGCTTCGGACGCGCGTCATGACAATTCCTTTTCCGACCGGATCGCCGTCGCCGCGAAAGCGGATCGTGCCGGTCACTCCGTGGTACGCCGTCGCCTCGGTGAGTCCGGCGAGATAGTCGCGAATTCTGGCGCGATCGGCGCCCACCTTCTCCACGGCTCGGGCGAGGAGCATCGTCGCGTCGTAGGCGAGCGCCGCGTTTCCATCGGGGCTCGCGTTGAATTTCTTCTCGTACGCGCTGACGAAGGCGCGGACTTCGGGACGCGGGTCCTGCGCGCTGAACGGCGCTCCGACGTAAATCCCCTCGGCGAGCGGCAACGGCGCGAGCGTTTGCCAACCGTCTCCGCCGACGAGATCCGCAGAGAGGCCCTGGCGTCGCGCCTCTTTCAGAAATGCGCTACCTGATGCGTCGGTACCGGCCACGAAGACAACGTCGGGATGCTCGCGCTTGTACCAGCTCACGAACGGCTCGAGCGACTGATCGGCGCCTTCTCCGATCGCGTCGAGACTGATGATTTCGCCGGCGAAGCTCTTGCGAAAGTTCTCGGCCAACCCGCGGCCGTACGGGTTGTTCTCGTACAACACCGCGGCGCGTTTCCGGCCAAGCTTGTTCGCGAACTGCGCGATGCGCATGCCGTTCGCGGAGTCGCTTGGAATCACGCGGAACGCCCACGGTGAAATGCCCGTGAGGGTCGGTGAGGTCGCGGTCGTCGCGACCGCGGCGAGATGTTTGTCATATACGTGCGCGGCCGAGACCATCGCGCCCGAGTTGACGTGCCCGACGACCGCGACGATCCGGCTCGAGTCGACGAAGTACTGGGCGACTTCGCTGGCCCGGACCCCGTTCCCGGAGTCGTCGGCAAACACGATTTCGAGCTTGCGACCTTTCCGCCACTCCGGACTAGCGTTGATTTCGTCCACGGCGAGTTGAATGCCGTTCTTGTTCGCCTGTCCGTAGGCCTGGGTCCACGGCCCTGCGGCGCCAAAAGTCACAGTTCCCGTCGTACCGTGACTGCAGGCGACGAGGCCGGCGAGAAGTGGGATGGCTGGAGTGCAGAGCTTCATGTATTCGAGTTTCGGAACGCAAGCGCCCAGGCTGTAGCCTCGATCAGCGGTCTGGGGTCACACGTCGCGGCTGTCTAACGCTCTGTGCGGCTGGCACCCAACCTGCGCCCATCGGCAGGACTGCTTGGAGGAACCAATGAAGGTCTTGGTCACGGGGGGGACAGGAGTCGTCGGAGACTCGGCAGTTCGGGCGCTGCATCGACATGGGCATGCGGTTCGCGTGCTCAGCCGTCACGCGGACACGGAAAAGTCGTGGCCGAGCGGTGTCGAGGGCTGGGCAGGCGATGTCTCGGACGAGAAGTCGATCCGCGACGCCGCGAGTGGCTGCGATGCCGTTCTTCATATCGCCGGTATCGTCGAAGAAGACCCACCCGGCACGACCTTTCAGTCGGTCAACATCGACGGAACGCGCTACGTCGTTCTCGAGGCCGAGCGCTCAGGCGTTAGGAAACTGGTATTCATTTCCTCACTCGGCGCCGAGCGAGGGCAGTCGGATTACCATCGCTCCAAGTACGTCGCCGAGGACGTGGTTCGATCCTTCAGTCGCGAGTGGCTCGTCCTGCGTCCGGGCGCGGTGTACGGTCCTGGCGACGAGCACATCTCCGTTTTGCTGCAGATGATCCGTACGCTGCCGCTCGTTCCGACGATTGGCGACGGCACGCAGCGCTTTCAGCCGATCTGGCACGAGGATCTTGCCGAGGCGCTCGCGCTGGCAGTCGAGCGGTCGGACGTGAAGTGCGTGACGCTCGACATCGCCGGGACGGAGTTGACGTCGCAAAACGACCTCACCGATCGCATGCGCAAGCTCACCGATCGTTCGGCACCGCAGGCGCCGTTACCGGAGGTGCTCGCGTCGTGGGGGCTTCGAGCGCTGGATGCGATCGGCGTCAACGTGCCGTTCAACGAATCGCAGCTCCGCATGCTCACCGAAGGGAACTACATCAAGCCCGGACGGCCGAACGCACTGACGGACGTCTTCAAGACGACGCCGACGAGTCTCGACGAAGGGTTGCGGCGGCTTCTCGATACGCAACCGGAGCAGCTGCCGTCGGAGGGAGTCGGTGCGTTGACGCAGAAGCGATTCTGGGTCGACCTTCGCACGACGCGATTCGATGCGGATTCATTATTTGCGTATGTTCGCGAGCACCTCCCCGAGCTGATATCGTCGCCGATGATTCGCGTTCAAGCCGAACCAAATTCGTCGACACAGATCGAACAAGGCGAGACGCTGACGCTCGAGATTCCATTCCGCGGCCACGTTCAGGTGCGGGTGGCCGAGGTCGCGAATCGAAGAATCACTTTTCTGACGGTTGCCGGACATCCGATTGCCGGCGCGGTTCGCTTTTTCGTCGAACCATTTGGCGAGATGGTGCGCTTCGAGATCCAGGTGTACGATCGCGCCGCCTCGACCTTCGACCGGATCATGCTGCGCACACTCGGCCAATCACTGCAGCGGACGGCGTGGGTCAACGTCGCGAAGAACGTCGCCCGAGTCGCGGATGATCCGTCGGCGGAGGTCCAGACGTCGCAGGAAGAGTTGGGTGATGACGCTCTTCGGACGGTGAACGAGTGGGCGTCGACGCTCAGCGCTCAGTTGTCGCGAAACGCGACGTCGAGTGGCCGAGACTGACAATGCTCGCCGCAGCCGAGCCGGTAGCGGTTGCGCGCGAACCATTTATAGAAGCGATCCGCGAGCACGCGGACGAAGGGGATGCTGAAGAGCCACGCAATCAGCTTTCCCTTCGGTAAAATATTCAGCAATTGCTCAATTGCGGCGGCGCCTTGCCATGTTCGTCCGCCGGGACCAATGAGCTGAAGCGCTTCGGCGTAGGCGCGCGCCGGAATCCAGGGGAAGCGCGCCATCACGCCCGACGTCTGCGACGGAATCACCTCGATCTGATGATGGCGATCCCATTTGCGCAGCGTCGACGCGAGTCGCGTGCAGACCTTGCACATGCCGTCGAAGACACAAGTGTACGGCCGGCCGAGTCCTTCAGTCGCGTCCTCGCCGGCGACCGTGAACCGAACGACCGGGATCGTCTTCACGATGCGATGCGGCGCGCGGCGGTCGTCTCCGCCGCGATCGACGGCGCCGCGCTCCCGGTCATCGCGGGGCTCGCAGCGCCGTCGATCGAGATCGTCGGTGGATGCATGAAGGTCGCGTGTATCGTGCACAGCTCGGCGACACGTTTCGCGGCCTCGAGGCGTCTGGCCGGCAGCGACGGCCATGTGAACTGAATTTCGTACTGAGCCACGCGATGCGGGTCGTCGGCGAACGTCCACGAGACGTCGATGATCAAGTCTTCCGCACTGAGCTTGGCGTTCTCGGCCCACGCGTACATGACGGAGAACGTGCAGTACGCGAGCCCACCGGCCACCATGTGGAACGGCGAGTAGCTCCGATCGGCGGTCGGTGCTTCGATGGTCATCGGGCCCGGAATGGGCTCGAGGCGAATAGAGTCCTCTGTCAAAAGAGTGAGCTTCACGTTGGCTCCTGCATGCTCAGCGCTGCATCTGCATGATCCACGCCCTGTCGCGTTTCGTTTCCAGCGGCAACGATCCGTCGCAAACGAACGCGTCCGATTAAATGCGTGATTCGGTGGCCGATAATTCGAGCCGCGACGTGTGTCTCGGAGCGATGCATGACGACACAGTGTTTGTCACGCCATCGGCCGATACTCCAGTGAACGCGAATCATTTCGTACCAGTCGCGCAACCGCAGTTCCCACCTTCTGCACCATGGCGCTTCACCACATCGACGCCGCGTGACGAATAAGCCGTCGGTTGACGTCCTCATCCAGCAAGCCCACGCCGCGCAGGCAGAGGGGCGCTTCGACAACGCGCGTGCTCTTTTCGAGAGCGCGTTGTATCGGTTGCGTCGCGCGCAAGACGGATCGATGGCGGCGGCGCTGCTGCGTTGGATCGGAGAGACATTCGAAGGAGAGGGGAATCTCGATGCCGCCTTCGACTGTTTGGATGCATCGGTCGCCGTCGCATCGCTCGTCGGTGACAACGGAGAGTTAGGACACACCGTCAATTCGCTCGCGACGATTCATCGCGAGCTCGGAGAGCTCGAGAGATCGGAAGCGCTGTTTCTCGACGCGCGTTCGCACGCCGTCACGGCCGGGGATACACGCCTCGCCGCCGCGACGGCGCGAAATCTCGCGCTGATCGCGCAGCTTCGAGGCGATCCCGAGAAGACGCTTCGTTACCTCCGCACGAGTCTCGCGGAGTTCCGTGCGCTCGGCGCCCCGAACGACGTGTTGGCGACGCTGAACAACATCGGCCGGCTGTGCGTCGACGGCGAGCGATGGGAAGAGGCAGGGCGCGCGTTCGAGGAAGCCGTGCAGATCGCCGAGGCCATTGGCGAGACGTCGCTCCGTGTCATGCTCGAAGTGAATCGCGCCGATCTCGAGATCCTGCGCGGTGATTTCAAAGCAGCGCGTGTGGCTGCCGAGGCGGCCCAAGCTCTGGCCGTCAAGACGGCGGATCGACACGCGAACGGCGAGATCGAGAAGATCTTCGGAGCAATCGCGCGCGAGGCAGGCGAGTTTGCGACGGCGGAGGAGCGTTTCGAGCGCGCGCAGAAAATCGCGGTCTCTCGAAATGATCTCCTGCTCGTCGCGGAAACCGCGCGCGAGCACGCCGAGCTGTGTCGCAAGCAGGCACGCCATCGCGACGCGCTCATGCACCTGAATCGCGGCGAGCGCGCATTCGCGCAGCTGCGATCCGGGCAGCCGCGAGTCGCGGATCTCGAGCGTCGCCATTCGCGCCTCGAGCGAGCTTTTCTCGATACGGTTCGCCACTGGAGCGGGTCGATCGAGTCGAAAGATCGATACACGCAGGGACACTGCGAGCGCGTCGCCGATCTCGCCTGCGCGCTCGCTCTCCGCGACGGCGCCACGGGCAGCGATCTGTTTTGGATCCGCATCGGTGCGATCGTTCACGATGTCGGAAAGCTCATCGTCCCATCAGAGTTATTGAATAAGCCAGGCCGGCTCGCGCCCGACGAATGGGAGCTCGTGAAGCGGCATACGACGGCCGGCGTCGAGATGCTGTCGGACATGGACTTCCCGGGCGACGTGATCCCCATGGTCCGCTCGCATCATGAGCGCTGGGACGGGCAAGGATATCCCGACGCGCTCGTCGGCGAGGCGATTCCCCGGAGCGGACGGATCCTGTGCATCGCGGACGTCTACGATGCGCTCACGACGCGTCGCAGCTACAAGGCGTCGCTGACGCACGATGCCGCGATGGAAATCATGCGCGCCGACGTCGGACGGCAGTTCGACCCGGAGCTGTTCGCGCTATTCGACGATCTGATGCATACGCGGGCTCCGTCGGCGCGGCAGCAGATCGCGCTCGAGCCGAGCGGCGGCGATCGCGCACCACATCGCGACGTCTGGATCGCTGGACCGAATGACGATCTGACCGGCGTATTGACGCGACGTCCGTTCGTCGAGTACGCCAACAAGGTGCTCGGCGATCGGGGACCGTTCGCGACGGTATCGCTCATCGTCATCGACGTCGACGAGTTCAAGCAGGTCAACGACAGCCACGGCCACCTGCAGGGTGACGCGGTGCTTCGAGTTGTCGCGGGCACGTTGCGCGAATTGGCCGCGGCGAACGGTGTCGTCGCTCGCTACGCCGGTGACGAATTCGTGATTCTGCTCTCGAACGCATCGATCGACGACGCGGCCGACCTCGCGGAGCGCATTCGGGCGACGGTTCGCCGCGCAGCGGTCCCGCTGCGGGAACGGTCGGGCTCGATCTCTGTGACGCTGTCGATTGGCGTCGCGGCGGCACGCTCGGACCATCGGGACTTCGACGCGTTGTTCGAGGCGGCCGACCGCGCGCTCTACGAGGCGAAGCGCCGCGGTCGAGACATCGTCGTCACGTCGACGGAGAGCGAAGAGAAGTCGCTCGAGCCGACGATCAATCTTCAGCAGTTCGTTGGCCGGGACGACGAGTGGGACCAGCTCGTGCGGCTCCTCGAATCCGCCGTGAAAAAGGGGCCGCATCTCGCGTTCATCATGGGCGAGGCGGGTGTCGGCAAGTCGACGTTGGTGCGTCGCCTGTCGAGCGAAGTACGGCTGTGCGCGGGCAAGCTCGTCACTGGACGGTGCGTGGAGGCTGACGCCAAGCCCCGCTACGCACCGTGGGCCGAAGCCATTCAGCAGCTCGGCGGCGTGAAAGAGCAGGAAAGGATCGCGATCGCGCAACTCGTCAGGGCGCTAACTGAATCGCGCAATGACACGGGGTCGGAAAAGTACGCGCTGCTCGGTCAGGTCGTAAGCTGCCTGAGGCTCGCGGCGAGCGCTCGGCCGATCGTCCTCCTGCTGGAGGATTTCCAGTGGGCGCACTCGGCGACATGGGACGTTCTCGAGCATGTCTTGGCGCAGCTCGACCATGAGAGAATTCTCATTTGCGTCACGCTCCGCTCCGAGGATACGCGCGGCGAGGCCATCGAGCGTCGGAACCGGCTCCTGCGCGACGAGCGCTTCTATGAGATTAAGCTCACGCGACTGACCGAGCGCGAGCTCTCGCAATGGGCGACGAGCGTCTTTGGCGGCCAGACGAGTGAGGAACTTCTCTCCTATTTGTTGAAATACTCCGAGGGCAATCCGCTCCTCGCGAACCAGTTACTGCGATCGCTGCTCGACGAGCATATCGTGCGGTTCGAGCATGGTCGCTGGGGACTGCGTTCCGAGCGGGAGTACCCGCTACCGTCGGCACTGACAGGCCTCATGGATCGACGCCTCGATCGACTCTCGCCGACGTCACGCAGGGTATTGAACACCGCGGCGGTCATCGGACGAGTGTTCGATGTCGACGTCGCGATGGCGGCGGGAGCCGGCACCGAGGACGAGATTCTCGACGCGCTCGACGAGTGCATCGCGCATGCGGTCGTGCAGCCGGCACGTGACGCGACGGGCACGAAGTTCAGCTTCACGCATCAACTGCTGGTCGAAGCAGCTCATCGCGCAATCAATCCGCTCCGACTCTCGCGCATTCACGAGCGCGTCGCCGAAGCGATGGAAGTGCACTCGCCGAACAACTCGGCCGAAATTGCGACGCATTACGATCGCAGCGGCTCGCCGCACAAGGCGTTCAAGCACGCGATGCAGGCGGGCGCAAACGCACTTGCGATCTATCATCAGGCCGAGGCGCGCGGGTTCTTCGAGATTGCCGAGCGCGCGGCGAGCAACCCAATCGAGCGCGCGCACGCGCTCGCACGGCTCGCCGAAGTCGCCGAGACCGAAGGTCGGTATGCGTTGACCGAGGAGCTCTGCGACCGAGCACTCGCGGGACTCGCAAGCGGCGACGAGCCCGGGTCGGCGCTCGCCCTTCGCCGCATGCGCGAGAGAACTCGGGCGCTGCAGGCACAGTCGCCGCACGAGACCATCGCCGTTTGCCGAGAGCTGCTGGTCATGGCGCGACAAATCGGCGATCGCTTCGAGGAGGCATCGCTTCTCAACATGATCTCGCAGTACCAGGGCATGCTCGGGGAGTGGGCGGAAGCGGAAGAGGTCGCGCGCGCGGCCGTCGAGGCGGCGGAGGCGTCTGGCCACACGGGTGTCCTCGCCGAAGCATTCGCGCAACTCGGCGGTTCGCTCATGCAGCGACAATCGCCGGAGACAGGAGAGCACTACAATCGTGCGCTTGCGCTCTTTCACGCGGCGGGCGATCGGTGTGGCGAGGCGCGCTGCTATATCAATGTTGGAATGATCTGCCAGACCGCGGGCGACGTCGTCGCCGCGGAGGTGGCGTACGACCGCGCGCTCGAGGCGAGCGAACGGGCAAACGCACTGGATCTCGCCGGTCTTGCATCGCTGCATCTTGGAACGCTTTCGCTGCGACGCGGGCGACTCGACGCGGCAGGCCAGTGGTATCGCAAGGCGCTCGAGCGTTTCACCGAGTCGTCGAACGACCGGCAGCGACTCGCGACGCTGTACAATCTGGCGCACTTGGCGCGAGAGGCCGATGACTGGCCGACGGCGTCGGCGCTCTATGAGCAAGTTACAACAATCGCGGCGCGCCTCGGTCAGCCGGACACGGAGCTCGGCGCGCGCGCGGGCCAGGCGCTCGCGGCGCTCGCCGTGGGCGCGCGTTCGGTGGCGGAAGACGCCATGCGGTGGATTCGCACGAACGTCGAGCCGCGTCCGGAGTGGTGGTTCCAAGGACGCGACCTCGTCGACGCGCTGCGAATTCGCTTAGCAGCCGACCGGGGCGAGGATGGACACGCGCTTCGCCTCTTGCACGATGCAGTCGCCATCGCGGGACGCTACGACCCCTATGTCGCCGCGTTCCTCGTGGCCGAGTGCGCACCGTCACTGCGTCGATCGACCGATGCTCTTGTCGCGTTGATCGATCAGATCGCTCCCGATGTCGAAGCGCTCGGCTTCGCTGTCGTCGCGGAACGCTTGTCGGTTCTGCGCGTCGCGCTCGCCGGTGCAATCCAAGCGGCATGACGGCTGCAGATCCCCCTGACTCATGCCGATACTCTAATGCGTAGGCGTGCTACTCCCCGAGGGTCTTCCAGTGATGCAAACACTTCTGTTCCGGACACGGAACCCGATATGAGCTCACCGTCCGTCCAACGTCAAGTCAATCCGGCGCGCGAAAACGACGAGTTCTCTGCCGTCATCGGCGAGAGCGCCAGCATGCGCCACGCGCTCCACATGGCGCGTCGCGTCGCGACAACGCCGCTGCGCGCGCTGTTGCTCACCGGCGAAGCCGGAACTGGAAAAGAATTAGTCGCTCGCTGCATTCACAACGCGGGCATGTTCTCGAACGCCCCGTTCGTTTCAGTGAACTGCGGATCGATTCCGGCGCCGCTCCTCAGCGTCGAGTTGTTCGGAACCCCCGCGGGTCGCCACGACACCCCCCGCAAGCTCGGCGCATTGGAGCTTGCCGGTCGCGGCACCGTCTTCCTCGACGAAGTCGGTGAGCTGCCGATGTCGCTCCAGGATCGTCTGCTCCGGGCGCTCGAGGAATACAGCGTCCCGCGCTTCACCGGCGGCGACGAAGCCACCGTTCACTGCCGCGTCATTGCGACGAGCAAGACGCGGCTCGAAGATCGCGTCGCCGCGGGCTTGTTTCGCGAGGATCTGCTCGCGCGACTCGCGGTGCTCCGCATCGAGCTGCCGCCCCTACGCGAACGCGACGACGACGCTCGCCTCATCGCGGATTACATCCTCGGCGAAGCCGCTCGCTTGCAAGGCACGCCACGACGCCAACTCGGTCTCGATGCGGTGAGCGTAATTCGCGCGCACCGTTGGCCGGGCAACGTTCGTGAGCTGAAGCATGTCATCGAGCGCGCGCTCGTTGTCGCCGAAGGTCAGATGATCGGCGCCGAACACCTGATGATCAACCAGCGTCGAGCAGGCAGCGGCGCGGTGCGTGGCGCGACGACGTTTGGCGAGATCCGCATCCCGTCCGACGGCAAGCGTCTCCGCGACATCGAGAAGGAAGCGCTCGAGTTGACGCTTCAGCTCACGGATTACAACCAGAGCGCCGCGGCGAGAATTCTCTGTATCTCTCGACCGACGCTCGCGCGAAAGCTCAAAGCGTACGGCTTGTCGAAGGAGCCTCGCTGAGCGGGGCCTTCAACCGACCGGCTGTTGCTGCGTGAGACAGTGCAGAGTGCCGAGCCCCCACACGAGATCGACGGCGTGAATGCCGACGACTTGCCGATCTGGAAACAGATCGGCAATCGTGTTTAAGGCCACTCGATCGTTCCGATCGTTGAACGTCGGCACGATCACGACGCCGTTCGCGATATAGAAATTGGCATAGCTCGCGGGCAGACGCTGACCGTCCATGACGACAGGGCGCGGATAGGGAAGCTTCACGATCCGAAGTGCGTCGCGGCGCCCCGCAACGAGCTCGAGACGCTCGAGATTATCGACGGATCGACGGTGATTCTCGTCGGCCGGATCCTCTTCATACGCGACAACCACGACGTTCGGCGCGGTGAAACGCGCGATATCGTCGACGTGGCCATGCGTGTCGTCGCCGACGCAACCCTCACCGAGCCAGATGGTCTGGCGAATGCCGAGCGCGTCTCGGAAGACTTGCTCGTAGCCGTCGCGAGTGAGGCCGGGATTTCGTTCCTGAATGGGCGACAACAGACATTCTTCGGTGACGAGTAGCGTTCCCTGGCCATCGGTGTCGATAGCCCCGCCCTCGAGCACGACGCGCTCATTCGTGTCGGGCCGTCGTGGCTCGATACGCTCGAGCCCAGTGATTCGAGCCAGCGCTTCGCCAAGGCGCTCGTCGAGCGCAAAGTTGTCGTACTTCGCCCAGGCGTTGAACTGCCAATTCGCGAGCGTCACTTTGCCGTCGTCGCGGATCACGCCCGTCGGCGCCGAGTCGCGGAGCCACACGCGATCGCTCGGGACGACATGCAACCGAAAATTCGGGGCGACGTCGTGTGCCGCGAGCGCCCGCCCCGCGTCCGCCTTGACCGTTTCGTCGTTGCACAGAATCTCGACCCGCTCGTGCGCCGCGAGCACTCGAACAATCTCGGCGTACACCCACGGGATCGGCCCGAGCTTGCCCGGCCAGTCGGGCTCGTGGTGCGGCCAGGCGATCCACGTCGCCGCGTGCGGCTCGAACTCCGCCGGAAAGCGATAGCTCATCAGCGTCGTCTAACTAATAATCTCTCATGCGCCCAGGTAGCGGCTGAGAATCGGGGCGTAGGCGTCGATGCGGCGGTCGCGAAGGAACGGCCAGTTGCGACGCGTGTCTTCGATCAGACGCGGATCGCATTTCGCGATGAGAATCTCCGTATTCGTGTTCGGCGCGTCGGCGAGCAACCGGCCGAACGGATCCGCGATGAACGAGTGTCCAAAGAAGTCGATGCCGTCGGTCCCCGGTTCGTCTTCGTGGCCGACGCGATTCGGGGACGCGACGAACACGCCGTTCGCGATCGCGTGGGCGCGCTGCATCGTCCGCCAAGCGTCGACCTGGGCTTGGCCGAATTCGCTTTTCTCCGCCGGATGCCAACCGATCGCCGTTGGATAGAAGAGAATGTCCGCGCCGAGGAGCGATGTGATGCGCGCGGCTTCCGGGTACCATTGATCCCAGCAGATCAACACGCCGATGTTCGCGTATCTCGTCTTCCAGACGCGAAAGCCGCTCGCCTGTTTCGCGACATTGCCGATCGCGTCGATGCGATCATCGGTCGCCGCGTCGCCGGGCACGAAATAGTACTTCTCGTTGAACAGCGGATCGTCCGGGATGTGCATCTTCCGATAGACCCCGAGGAGCGATCCGTCAGCGTCGATGATTGCCGCCGAATTTCGGTAGACGCCGCGTGCTTGTTTCTCGAACAGCGGAACGACGAGAACGACGCCGAGCTCCTTCGCCAACGACTGCATCGTGTCGGTCGTCGGACCAGGAATCGGCTCAGCCAAGTCGAACCGTTCACACTTCTGTGATTTGCAGAAGTAGGGAGCGTTGAAGAGCTCTTTGAGGCAGACGATCTGCGCGCCCCGCCGCGCCGCTTCGCGAATACGCTCGACGCTGGCCGCGACCGTGGCCGCGGCATCGTCGCTCGCTGCATCCTGAATGATGCCGACGGTGAATGGGGCTGATGTATGATGCATGGCGGAAAAGTAACGACGGCTGACGACGCAAGCGGATGATCAGCTCACCAATCCGATCACGACGTCGTTCACGTTCGTGCCGGTGTTTCGACGCGGGATGAGCGCGTCGGCGACGCGCAACGCTCCGTTCGATTCATGCGCGGCCAGCGCGTGCGCCGGATCGCGCCCCGACGCCGCGATCGCCGACCATGTCGCGCGATCGACGATCGCCCCCGCGGCGTCGGTCGCTCCGTCGCGCCCGTCGGTTCCAGCGGCGAGAAGCGTGATGTCTCGCGCGCCGTCGCCGGCCTCGTGAAGGATTCGCGCCGCGGCGAGCGCCAGTTCCTGACATCGCCCGCCGCCCGAGGCACTCGCACCGGTCGAGGTCGCGACGGTCACGGTGGTTTCGCCGCCCCACAACATGCAGAGGCCGCGGGCGTCCTTTTCACGGGCGCGACTCAATGCATGGGCGATCGACTCGCCGGCGCGCGCCGCTTCGCCGCCGAGTCGTTCCGGCGCGACTTCGACCGAAAGCGCATTGTCGCGCGCAAATGCCGCCGCGCCCTGAACAGCGAGGTTGGTGTCGCCGATGACCTTCGCGGTGACGTGAGCGAACGCCGGGTGGGAACGTTTCGGTGTCTCGGGAATCGTGCGGCGCTCGACGGCAGCGAGATAATCGCGATGAGTCTGCGGCAAGCGGGACAGCAGGTTCGCGCTTTTCAAGATGCTCATGACGTCCTTGACGGTCGTCTCGTCGGGCGAGCACGGCCCCGAGCCAATGATGCCGAGGTCGTCGCCCGCGACGTCTGATATCGCGAGGCAGAAGATCTTCGCTGGCGCAAGCGCCAATGCGAGACGGCCTGCGCCCCACCGCGAGAAGCGCTTTCGCACCGCATTCATAGCGGCGATGTCGAGGCCCGACTCGAGGAGTTGCTCGTAGAGGAGCGTCAGGTCGGCTTCGTTCATTCCACGAAGGGGCGCGCCAATCAAGCTGGTCGCCCCACCCGACATCAACACGATCGCGACATCGGTTCCTCGGCGCCCGAGGGTCGCTTCGCCGATCTTGGCCGCGGCGGCGAAGGAGTTTCGGCCGGGGATCGGATGATCTCCCTTGAGGGAAACGATTGTTGGATAGGGAGACGGACCACCGTCCGAGCTCACGATTACTCCACCGGCGATCGTATGGCGCGATCGCAGCAGCTGCGCGACGGCGGCCGTTGCCATCGTCAATCCGGCCTTTCCGAACGCGAACACCCAAACCCGCTGTTCGCGCGCGATCGACAGAGAATCGATCGCGCGCGCCGTCAGATCATCGGGCGCCGCCGCGGCTATCGCGGCGTCATATATCTCCAACACGAGCTCGCGAGCAGATCGAGCTGGCCGGTCGGAGTCAGCAGAACTAATGCGATGGTCCGTTGGTCTGTGCCGTCTTCGCCACAGCTTTGCCGAGATCAGAGTAGGCGGTCTCGGACAACACGTTGAACTTCATGATGCGGGCGGCAATGTGGCCATCTGGCGCGATGACGAACACGTTGCGCGTGTCGGCCTTTCCGTCCGCCGACCCGTATGCCTTCGCGACTGCCTGGTCGGGATCGCTGGCGAACAGATTCGGAAAGCTGGACTCGCGAGCCCAGTTGGCCTGGGTCGTGTCCGCGTCGGTGCTGATTCCAATCACGACGACCTTCTTTCCGTTGTTGAAGAGCGTGGCGTACTGATCACGGTACGCCTCCATTTGGACCGTTCAGCCTTTCGTCCGTGCCTTCGGGAAGAAGGCGAGAACCACGGTCTGGCCTCGGAAGTTGCTGAGCTTGATCGGGTCCTTGAGAAGGCCGAATCGGGTAGCTCCCGGCAGCGTGAAATCGGGAGCCATCTTCCCCGTATCCGGCGCGGTAGCAGCTGAGCCGGGCGCCGGCTCTTGAGCCAGCAGTGGTGCGGCGCTCAGTAGTCCACCCGCGAGCGCTGCGAATGCAAGGTGAGATTTCATGTGTACCTCGTCGAAGGTGAGCGGAAATTGACGGGACCCGTCGAATGGCGCAATGACGGTGCACACCTCACGCGGTCTATCCTCGGATGAGGACACCGGGTGTCACCCACTAAGACATCTTTTTGGCTAAACCCGCAAAAAGCGCGGTTAAGGCGCGGAATGGTGCGTGCGAATAGAGGCCGTGGTTCCTTCGACGTCTTTTTTCGGAGATAGCGATGCGAAAATTCAACTGGATGTTCGTCGCCTCGATGGCTGTTCTCGCCGCTGCATGTGGCCGGAGCAACTCGCCCGCGGCCGATGACGCCTTGAAGAACGACCTCGCCCTCGCATCGCAGGCGCAACCCGCGCAGCAATTCGTCTCGCCGACGGAAGCCGGGTACGCCCCTCAGCAGCAGTATGCAGCGCCGCGCGCGATCCAAACGTCTGGCCGTCAATCAACGCCGGTTCGCAGAACGTCCAGTGCGCGTCGCTCGAGTAGTGCACGTAGCTCCAGCGGATCTGGCGGGTACTACCCCGCGCCTGCGCCCCCGACGACCACCGTGAAACACACCGGTCGCGACGCCGCGATCGGAGCGGCTGCGGGGGCGGTGATCGGCGCGACGACGAGCCGTGACAAAGTGAAGGGTGGGCTCATCGGCGCGGCGGTCGGCGGCATTCTTGGTGGCGTGATCGGCAACAACGTCGACATCCAAAAGAAGGTCGGGTGGTAGAGAGATCAGGGGTTAGGGACTGCGGTCGGGATCGGGTAAAGGAAGAGCGCGGCGGAGAGATCCGCCGCGCTCTTTTTCATGTGTGGTTTGCTCGAAACTACTGCCGACCGCCAACGAGCTGCCGCAGCACGTACGGCAGAATTCCGCCGTTCTTGTAGTAGTTCATTTCCTCGGGGGTATCGATCCGCGCGACAACCTTGAACTCCTTCGTCGCGCCGCTGGCGGTCATGCGGACGGACAGCGTCGCCTTTGGTTTGAGGGACGCATCCAATCCGACGATGTCGAACGTCTCGAAGCCAGTGATGCCGAGCGACTGACGAGTCTCGCCATTCGTAAACTCTAATGGCAGGACGCCCATGCCGACGAGATTCGAGCGGTGGATTCGCTCGAACGACTCGGCGATCACCGCGCGGACGCCCAGGAGAATGGTTCCCTTGGCTGCCCAGTCACGAGATGAGCCGGTGCCGTATTCCTTGCCAGCGACGATGACGAGCGGTGTCCCTTTCTCCCCGTACGCCATTGCGACGTCGTAGATGGGCTGGGGGGCCCCCCCCGCTTCCAATGTAGACCATCCTCCCTCGGTTCCCGGCACCATTTCATTGCGCAGACGAATATTTGCAAACGTCCCGCGCATCATCACCTCGTGATTCCCTCGCCGCGCCCCGTACGAGTTGAAGTCTTTCTTCTCGACCCCGTGCGCGATGAGCCACTTGCCCGCGGGGCTCGACGCCGGAATGTTGCCGGCGGGTGAGATATGGTCGGTGGTGATCGAGTCGCCGAGGACTGCGAGCGCACGCGCGCCGTCGATCGGACGAATACCCGGCGGCTCCGTCGTCATGCCATCGAAATACGGCGGATTCTTCACGTACGTCGAGCCCGCATCCCACGCATAAGTCTCGCCTTTCGGGACGTCGAGCGACCGCCACTGCTCGTCGCCATTGAAGACGTCCGCGTACTGCTTCTTGAAGAAATCACTCTTCACGCTCCGCATCACTTCGTCTTGCACCTCTTGCGGCGACGGCCAAATGTCGCGGAGGAACACCGGACCATCCTTGCCAACGCCGATTGGCTCTCGTGTGAGATCCAGATCCATGCGCCCGGCGAGTGCGTACGCGACAACGAGCGGCGGCGACGCGAGGTAGTTGAAGCGCGTCTGCGGATTCACGCGCCCCTCGAAATTGCGATTGCCGGAAAGGACCGCGGCAGTGACGAGCTTTCCGCTGTCGATCGCTTGTGAGATGGGCTCCGGAAGCGGACCAGAGTTTCCGATACACGTGGTACAGCCATAGCCGACGAGCTGGAATCCGAGTTGGTCGAGAAAGTCTTGCACGCCCGCTTGCCGCAGGTAATCGGTCACGACCTTCGAGCCCGGCGCGAGCGACGTCTTCACCCATGGCTTCGATTTGAGACCCTTCTTCACAGCGTTGCGCGCAAGCAACCCTGCCGCCAGCATCACCGACGGATTCGACGTGTTCGTGCAGCTCGTGATCGCGGCGATGACGACCGCACCGTGACGCAATGTGAACGTCTGGCCGTTGTAGTCGACCCGGACACCATCCTGCGGCTGCTCGCCATCGGCAACGAGCACCGTACTCGGCGCGAGCGCCGGTTCGCCCGAGACTTTCGTGGCCTCGCGGACTTCGGCCTTCGCGGCCGGGGTGCCGAGCTTCGCGAGATCAGCGTCGAGCGCCTCGTGATACATCGCCTTCGACTTCGACAGCGGCACCCGATCCTGCGGCCGCTTCGGTCCCGCAAGGCTCGGCTCCACGGTTCCGAGATCGAGCTCGATCGTGTCGGTGAACACCGGATCGGGCGTCGAATCGGTGCGGAAAAGTCCTTGTTCCTTCGTGTACGCCTCGACGAGCGCGACATGGTCATCGGGCCGACCACTCAGGCGCAGATACTTCAGCGTTTCCTCATCGGCAGGGAAGAAGCCCATCGTGGCGCCGTACTCCGGTGCCATGTTCGCGATCGTCGCGCGATCGGCGAGTGGCAGCGACGACAGCCCGGTTCCATAGAACTCGACGAATTTCCCAACGACTTTCTTCTTGCGCAGCATTTCCGTGACGGTGAGCACGAGATCCGTCGCCGTCGCGCCAGGCGGAAGCTTGCCATGCAGCTTGAACCCGACCACTTCGGGGATGAGCATCGACACCGGCTGGCCGAGCATCGCCGCTTCGGCCTCGATGCCACCGACGCCCCATCCGAGGACGCCGAGGCCGTTGATCATCGTCGTATGCGAGTCCGTCCCGACAAGGGAATCGGGATACGCCACGGATTCGCCATTCTCCTCGGAGACGAACACGGTCTTGCCGAGATACTCGAGGTTGACCTGGTGGCAAATGCCGGTGCCCGGGGGAACGACGCGGAAGTTCTTGAACGCGTCCTGTCCCCAGCGCAGAAAGACGTAGCGTTCCTTGTTGCGCTCGAACTCGAGGTCCGTGTTGATGAGAAACGCGGCCTGCGTTCCGTACTCGTCGACCTGCACCGAGTGATCGATGACGAGATCGACCGGTTGCAGCGGGTTGATGCGCTGCGGATCGCCGCCGAGGTTTGCGAGTGCATCGCGCATGGCCGCCAGGTCGACGACCGCCGGCACACCGGTGAAGTCCTGCAACAGCACTCGGCTCGTGCGAAACGCGATTTCTTTTTCTTTCTTCGCGCTCAGATCCCAGGTCGCCAGCGCTTCGACGTCGGCGCGTTTGACGAAGGCGTCGTCCTCGTTTCGAAGCAGGTTCTCGAGGAGGATCTTGAGGCTGAAGGGCAGGGATGAGGCTCGACTTCCGGACAGCCCATCGAGTGCAGCGAGACCATAGATGGTATACGTCTTTCCGCCGACGTTCAACGTCGTGCGGCTGCCAAAGGAATTCTTGCTTGTCATGGAGTTTGTCTCTCGGTTCGGCGCTCAGTTGGGCCGATGCGAGGGTGACAGACGGAGCCACTGGCGGGGCTCGCAAGCCGCTCACCAGGCTATCGCGCAATCTAATCGCGCTTGGCGTGCTGTCATCCCGAGAACGAAATTTCCGAAAACCGTCATCCTGATGGCCAGGAATCGGGAGCGCTGTTTGGCGATGGCCTTGTCATCCTGATGTCGCTTTAGCGGTCCGAAGACCTGCTTTTCGGTCGCAGCGCGCGAAGCCTATCGCGTCGGCCGCGCCCGGCTCGCCTCCTTCACCGCTCGCACCACCGCGTCAATGTCGTCAGGCTGCCCGACCACCTCGTAGACAGTCTCGTCGCGGCCGACAACCTCGTGTGCGCGGTGCTCATTGACGCTCGTGAGCACGAAGTGACGCCCGGCGAAATCCGTCGTGGTCCGAAGGTGATCGAGGAAGCGCCAGTTGAGATCGAACGGAGGCGCGAGGTCATAGACGATGACCGATGGGTCGTGTTCCCGCAGGAACGACTGAATGTTCGCCTCGCCGAGCTTGATCTCCTCGACGTAGAGCTCGAGCACAACGAATCCGGCGGCTTCGAGTGCGATTCGCAACCGTCGTACAACGTCAGGGTTGGTGTTGACGATGGCGACTATGGAAGGATCTGCCATTGAACGTCCTCGGTGCGTTCGAGAGGTGCGAAACCGGGTGCAAACGCCATTCCCCGCTCGGAATGGACCTTAGCCTCTCGGAGGATGACTGGCGATGGCCGAATCGATCGCGACGCGGAGAGACGAGCTCTCCTCCACGGCAGCTCCAAGAAAAAACATCCAAGCCTCTCTGAGCATCGAGATGGCTTGGATGTTTTCGCTGATGCTTTCGTGGACGTTCTCGAGATTCCTTCGTCGTGCTCTCGTGCTTTGCGAGAGCGCGCCTCCACGAACTATTGCTGCGGAGGCGGGCCACTCGGCGGGTTGCCGCCTCCCGCGCCACCGCCGGACATCGGCGTGCCGATGCCCGCGCCGCCGCCCATGAGCTGCACTGGCTGTGCTGCCGCTCCTGTCGGCGCCTTCTTCTTCAAGAACGGAACACCGTTCGCGATCCAATCGACGGCCGGCGTCCCCTTCAAATAATGATCATAGAACTGGTGCATGCGCACTTCGACGTCGTACTGGTTGTCGTAGCGCGTGAAGCCGTGTCCCTCGCCTTCGTATGAGAGGAAGATCACCGGCTTCTTGAGGAATCGAAGCGCGTTATAGAACTCGACGCCCTGCAGCCACTCGGTCGATCCGTCGTTCGTCCCCTGGAAGATGAGAAGCGGTGTGTTCATCGTCTGTGCGTGGAACACCGCCGACTGGTCCATGAACAGAGGGAGATTGTCGTACGGATTCGTGCCGAAGCGACCCTGCCCATAGGTGTCGTAGCGATGCTGGTTCGTGCCGCTCGTCTTCCACAGCTGGTTGAAGTCGGCGATGAGATCGACCGCCGCCGCGCGGATCGCGATCGCGGCGAACATCTTCGACTGCGTCGAGATGTACGCGCCGCCCTGGCCGGAATAGCTGCCGCCATGGAGACCAACGCGCTTCGGATCAGCATACCCTAAATCCTCGACGCGCTTCACCGCGGCCTCGACCGAATTCAACATGTCGGTGTGGGACCGCCCAGTGTGATAGTAGACGTCCGGCAGCAGCACGAGATAGCCGTTGCTGACGTAGTCGGCGTACTGGGGCGACGACGCGTACCGCGGCACTTCATACTTGTTCTGCTGGTCCGACAGCTTCTCGTAGAAGTACACGAGCATCGGAAGCTTCTGACCTGGCTGGTAGTCGTCCGGAATCGCGAGCGTCCCCTGGAGCTTGTGGCCGTCCTTGTCCTTGTAGTCGATGAGGATGCGATGTCCCCACTTGAACTCCACCTGCTGCGGATTCGCTGTCGTCAGCCGCTGGGGATTCGTAAAGTGTGAATCCGTCACCCAGTAATCTGGGAAGTCGACGAACGTCTCGCGCGTGACGAGAACCTTGTCCGCATTCTTCGCCTTGATCGGCCGGCCGAACGAGCGGTCCTCGAGCACCATCGTCGTGAGCTTATCACCATCGAGCTGGTAGAATCCCGCCTTCTTATCGTGCTCGCCGAACGCCGAGAGAGTGATTGGTTTCGACAGATCGATGACTTGATTGCCGCCGCCACCACGCCCGCCGAATCCACCGCCGCCGCCAAAGGCCGGGGCATCGTCGTCCTGATCCAAGCGAACGTATCGAAGCCGCGTCTCCGTCTTCGTTCCAACACCGTTCGTCAGATTGCGCGGTGTTCCGCCGCCGTCGAGCGAGACGAGCCACAGGTCATACTTGTGATCCAGGATCACTGATTTTCCATCTTTCGTATATCCGGTGATTCCGTACGACGGCTTCTCGCCGACGTGATCTTCCTCGGCGTTCACGAAGCTGACGGGCGCGGACTTCGTGATGTTGGTGTGCGTGTTGGTCGCCAGGTTGTACGACCAGATGTGGCCACCCTTCCAGTACAAGAAGTACTTCCCGTCCGGCGACATGCCGAGCGAGCGCTCCTGACCTTTCAGAATGACCGTTCGCTCGCCGGTGCTGGTGTTGACGCGATAGATGTCGTTGAGCTGCGGCTTCCAGTCATCGACGTAATCCTTGTCGTCCTGACCGACCGCCCACTTGCCATCCTTCCCGATCTGTACGCGGTCCATTCGAGAGTCCGCCAGCGGAACGACCTTCTTTTCCGCGAGATTCACCGCGGCCGCGTAGGTCCGATTGCGGTCCTGCTGCGCGCGAACCATCTGCACAGGCTGGATGTAGTCGTCCTTCCAGTGCCACACGTCGACGTTGCCGACCGGTTCCACGACAGCATTGGAGTCTCGAACCGCGGCCGGTCGCGCCTCCTGCCCCTTGAGCCCGACGAAGATCTTCGAATGATCCGGGCTCCACGTGAGCGTCCCTCGCTCGCTGATCACGAGGCTGTCCGGCAAGCCGCTGAGTTGCTGTCGGCCGAGGACGACCGTCGTGGGCGCCGAGCTTTCCAAGTCCGTGGCGGCGACGAGCGAATTCTCCTTTTCGGCGAAGCCACGACGATCGATCCCGCGAAGCACGGCGATCGCCGAGCCGGAGTCGTCCCAAGTCAAGCGCGTGTAGTCGGCGCGCTGATTGTCGAGGATTCGTCGCGACCAGCCAGGAATCGACTCGACTTGGACGCCGTTTCCATCGCGCTCCGTGCCGGCGATGGTAAAGGCGAGCATCGTCCCGGCGCGGTTGAAGTCCGCCGAAGAGACGCTTCCTACGAGCTCGTCGACGCCGTCTTTGAGGTGATGGATGATCATGTCGGACCCAACGCTCGCGGCGGGAGCCGCCGCTCCACCACCACGCCCGCCACGCCCACCGCCGGCGCCGCCGCGGCCACCCGCTGCTTCCGTCGGAGGCGCGCCGGCGCGCGCCTTTCGGATGATCATTGCGTTCGAACCTTTCGAAAACGCGAATGAGGCGACGTTGTCCCACGAGACAACGGCGTTCGATGCGAGGTTTCGCAACTCGAGCCTCGCCGGGGCCGCCGGCGCGGGACCGCCTTCGCCTCCAACGTCACTTCGGCCGCTGTTTCCGCGCCCGGGATTCGCCACGAAATAAGCGATCCACTTTCCGTCATCCGAGAACTGTGATCGCGACGCCCGCGGAATCTTCGTTTCCGTGCCGACCACCAGGCTCTTCACGAAGAGCGTATCGTCGACGGAACGCTGTTGGTAGCCGTAGCTGACCCACTGGCCGTCGTCCGTGATCGCGACGTCGCGAATGGAGCGCCATCTCGCGTAGTCGGCGACCGTCATCGCGCGCTTCGTGTTGTCGTTGCTCGAGGTCGATGCCGCGGGGGGCGAGGCATGCGTCGATGCGTTTCGGTTCCCCTGCGCCATTACCGAGGCGCCGGAGCCCAGTAGCAGGATCGAGGTGATCAGAAACGAACCCGGACGTGGATACGAACGGGAGCGGGTGCGGGGGCGGAACATGAAGTGTCCTCCGAGGAACGAGCAGACGGCCGAGCGCCGTCGGTCACGAGTGGGGCTGTCAGCCAAGCTACGGCAAGTCGATGGACCAGAACAGACGAGCGGTTGCGCCGCTGTTAGGTCCACTCGATCTTGCCGACCATGAATACGCCCAGCGACCCGCAGGAGTTGACCGTCCGCCTCATGGCCATCGACTCGACCAGCGGGCGAGAGGCCGATGTCATCGCGTGGCTCGACCGCTACCTCGGCGAGCGCGGCTGGAATACCTGGCGAATTCCCGTGTCTCCGGGGCGAGACGATCTATTTGCGACCGCCGCTGAAAACCCGATTGTCACGCTCTCGACGCACCTCGATACGGTGCCGCCATACATCGCTCCGCGCGTGGCATCGGACACGATTTACGGGCGCGGCGCATGCGACGCGAAAGGGATTGCGGCGTCGATGATCTGCGCTGCCGAGCGCTTGCGCGACCGCGGACTACCGGTCGCGCTGCTCTTCGTCATCGGCGAGGAGCTTACCCATGACGGCGCCCATGCCGCAAATGAGGCGATCGCGCGCCGGAGGATCCCCGCGGCGAGCAAGGTGATGATCGGCGGCGAGCCCACCGAGAGCACGCTTGCTGTCGGCACGAAAGGAGCGATCCGCGTTACCGTCAAAACCCTCGGCCAGGCGGCTCATTCAGCCTATCCGCACCTTGGCCACTCCGCGACGCGCGATCTCATTCACTTGCTCGCCGATCTGGACCGCGTGCAGTTCCCGTCGGATGAGGTGCTTGGCGAAACCACTGTGAACATCGGCTCACTGTCGGGTGGTGTCGCTGACAACGTCGTCGCGCCATGGGCCGAGGCGCGAATCATGATCCGGCTGGTGACGCCGCCCGCGGTGGTGGAGCGCATCATCGAAGCCTGGGCGCATGGCCGAGCGACGCTCGAGTGGGGCGCGATGGTGCCGCCGGTGAAGCTTGGCGTTGTCGACGGATTCAAGACGTCGGTCGCCGCGTTTGCGACCGATATCCCGGCGCTGACGAACTGGGGAACGCCGTACCTCTTCGGTCCGGGTTCGATTCACGTTGCGCACCGCGACGACGAGCACGTCGCCGTCGACGAGCTTCGCGCCGCGGTGGACGCGTACCAGCGTCTGGCGATCGCCTGCCTGGCGGATTGAGTGTTTTCTAACGAGCGTCTTGCCCACCGCTACTTACAAGCCTGCCGAGCGCGAACGCCATCGGCCGGCACGAAGATGCCGGTGACGCGTCGTTGCACACGGCGGCTGCCGTCGGAGCCTTCCTGAACGTCGTCGGTCACGAGCACGCCCGTCGCGCCGACCGCCCCGGCTCGCCCCCGCATGGCCAGTTCCGCGGCCTCTGCCTCTTGTTCATTCGTGACGCGCACCGGCCCGTCCGGCGGTGGAACCTCGAGCGTATCGAACGGCGTCGGAATTTGGCTGCGATCGGTATAGACCTTCACCGCTTTGGCGCACACGGGGGCGTGTTTCGCGGCTGGTGTTGACGACCCGCGCGCGCCCTGGGCGCTCGCGACACTCGACAATCCAACGAGCGCGGCGGTGGCGGCGACGATTCGGATGACGGCGGACGGCTGAGACATTTCGCGGTGCTCCGGATGAGGGTAGGTAAAGTCCAACAGTTGTTGGACACGGGTCTCGCTCCAACGGTTTCCCTGGAAACCTTGCCGGGGAGGAGCGTGTCCAACAGTCGTTGGACATCCCTCCGCCGGAGTCTCCATCGATGCCAGGTGCCGTTCGTCACGTCCTTCTGTTGGCGCTGTGTGCCGCCGCTCGTCTCGACGCACAAGCGCCCACGACCACTCTCATGCCGGTCCTTCGCCACGAGGTCGTTCGGGGGACCGTGACGGGCGCGCCGGCGCCCGGCATTCAGGGCCCGAACAAGCCGCTGGCCGGGCTCGACGTCATCGTCACGCGCGGCCCCGATCGCGCATTCAAGTCGGCGAAGACGGATGCGTCGGGCGCCTATTCAATAGATTGGCCCGACGGCACCGGCGACTATCTCGTGCACGTCGCGGCGCCAGGCTACGAGACATTTCGAAAGCGCGTCACGCGGGCCGGGAGTGACACCGTCTACATCGTCGACGCCGTTCTTCGGCCGACGGCTCCGCAGCAACTCGGTCCCGTCGTCACGACCGCTCGGCGCCCGAGGCCGGACCGGAATCCTGCGTTCGGCGCTGACGTCGGTGCGTCGGAACAGCTGTCGGGGGGGCTGATCGGAAAGCTGCCGCCGGACGTCGACGGCGATCTCGCCGCGATTGCCGCAACGATGCCCGGCGTCACGCAGACCAACGGCGGAATCTCGGTCCTCGGCCTCGGCGCCGATCAGAACAGCACGACACTTAACGGGATGTCGTTCGCTGGATCGGACATTCCTCGCGACGCCAACACGCGCGTTCGAGTCTCCGCGTCGGCGTACGATCCGTCGCGCGGTTGGTTCAGCGGTGCGAACACAAACGTCGAGCTGCAACCGGGGAGCCTTTTCGGGGGACGCCGCGCTCACGTCACCCTCGACGCGCCGAGCTTTCAATACACCGATCCCGTGTCCGCGGGGCTCGGTCAGCGGTTCACGAATGGGAATCTCAGCCTCGGTGCCGACGGAGAGCTCGTCGAGGACAAGTGGTACTACAACATGGGAGTTCAGGGAGGCAGAAAGGCCGCGACCGTAACCTCGCTGGGTTCGGCAAATGCCGATCTCCTCGAGCACGCCGGTGTGTCGTCGGATTCCGCCGCGCGCTTCATGTCGCTGCTCCGGTCGGCGGGTGTGCCGCTCACGTTGAGTGGGCTGCCATCGTCGGCGATCACCGACAACGTCTCGTTCATCGGCCGCTTCGACCACACACCATTCGATCCGGAGACCCTTGGACCAGCGAAGACGACGTGGGGACTCACGGCATACGCGAAGCTGTCGCGCAGTGGCGCACTCGCGACGACGCCGACCGCGACCGCGGCGCACGCGGCAAAGAGCTCGCAGGAGATCGGCTCCCTCCAAGCACAGCACTCGACGTATTTCGGGCGGGACTACCTCGCCGATACACGCTCGAGCTTTTCGCTCACACGGAATTCCACCAACCCGTATTTGAGTCTTCCCGACGCGCGCGTCCGCGTTGAATCCGACTTCGATGATGCGACTGCCGGTGTTGCCTCGTTGCAGTTCGGAGGCAACGGCGCGCCCGCGGGAAACTCCAAACAGTGGACATGGGAGAACGCGACCGACATCCAGTTCTACGCCTCGGGAACGCCGAGACACCGGGTGAAGCTCAGCGGAGACGTGCGGCTCGACGGCTACGCGCAGCAAGTGACGCCGAACAGCCTCGGTACGTTCTTCTATAACTCACTTGCCGATCTTGCGAGCTCGACGCCGTCGTCGTTTACGAGAACTCTGAACGCGCCGGAACGAAGCGGAGCGGAGTGGAATGGCTTCGTCGCCGCGAGCGACCTGTGGCGGATCAATCCGAGCTGGCAGATCCTCTATGGTGCCAGAGTCGAAGGCAACGCGTTCACCAGTGCACCGCGGTACAACCCGGCGATCGACCAAATCTTCGGTGCGCGAACCGACTACGCTCCGAACTCGTTCCACATCAGCCCGCGGTTTGGGTTCAACTACAACCGCACCGGTCAAATTCGAAACACGCAGATCGGAAACCCACTCGGACGCTTCACTGGAACGACGCCTGGCGTGTTGCGCGGTGGGTTTGGCGAGTTCCGCGGACTGACACCAGCCGCACTCCTGTCGAACGCGATCGTTTCGACGGGATTGGCGGGATCGCAATCGCGACTCAGCTGCATCGGTTCGGCGGTTCCCGCGGCGGCGTGGTCGACCTTCGTGGCACAGCCATCGACGATCCCAACGGCGTGTGCCGGCGGCGTCAGCACATTCGCCGACGCCGCGCCGACAGTCCTCCTCTTCGATCCCGCATGGTCGATGGCGCACAGCTGGCGAGGCAATCTTGCGTGGTCGTCAGTGTTGAGATCCTTCAACTACAGCCTCGAAGGCACATACTCGCTCAACCTGAATCAGCCTGGCACGTATGACCTCAACTTCAAGAATGCACCGGTCTTCACCCTGCCCGATGAAGGGCGCGCCATCTTCGCAAGCGCGTCGAACATCGTCCCGACATCCGGTTTGGTGAGCCCAACCGATGCTCGTCTCTCGAGCAATTACGCGCGCGTCGTGAGCGCACGAGGCGATGGACGCTCGGTCAGCAAGCAAGCGACGCTCACCGTTTCGCCGAATCTCGTTGGAGGCGGATTCTCGAATCTCTACGTCGCTGCCGGTTACACTCTGTCGTCGATCCGGACCCTCCAGCGTGGTTTCGACGCGACGACATTCAACTCGCCGACCGAGCGCGCGTGGACGCGCGGCGATCTCGACGCGCGCCATCAGCTCCTTCTTCAGGCCGGCTACGCCACGAACAACGTCACGTTCACACTGCTCGGGCGACTTCAGTCGGGGCTTCCGTTCACACCCGTCGTGAGCGGCGACGTCAATGGCGACGGGCTCGCGAACGATCGCGCGTTCATCTTCGATCCCGCTCGCGTTCCCGATGCGTCGCTCTCCGCGGGCCTTCGTGATTTGCTCGCGGATTCCCCTCGGTCCGTTCGCGATTGTCTCACGCGACAGTTCAATCATCCAGCGGCTCCGGCAAGTTGCGAAGGGCCGTGGACGGCTTCGCTCAACACACGACTCGGCTTCAACGGGGACGGTCGCCACTTGAGCCGACGGGTGAATGTCGGGATCAACCTCGCGAATCCGCTCGGCGGCCTCGATCAGTTGCTGCACGGCTCGAACGATTTGCGCGGATGGGGAACGGCTTCGGCGCCGGATCCGGTGTTGTACAATGTGCGCGGCTGGGATCCCGCCACGAAGCGCTTTCAGTATTCTGTGAATCCGAGATTCGGGAACACGCGTCCCTCGGCGACGACGCTCCGCGCACCATTCCGCCTGACCCTCGATGTGAGCATCGATGTCGGTCGTCCCATCGAAGAGCAGCAGGTGGACCGCTGGCTCAAGCCGGGGCGCGATGGACGCAAAGGGCCGAAGGCCGACGCACAAGACCTGAAGCGTCGCTATGAGAGAAACGTTCCCGACCTCTATGGCCTCGTTCTACAGCAGTCCGACTCGTTGCTCCTCTCACGGGATCAGGCGGACGGGTTGCAGAAAGCACGCGCCGCTTATCGCGCCCGGCTCGATTCGGTATGGACCGCCGTGGCGAACTACCTCGCGGGACTTCCGGATCGATACGACCCGCACGACGCGTACAAACACGCCGAGGACGCGATCGACGGCGCGTGGGAGATGACGCGGGTCGATCTGAAACAAACCCTGCCGACAATCCTCAACCCGATTCAGCTCCAATTGCTTCCGGGTGTCGTGAAGTCGCTTGTCAATTCGACCGGCCCGGTGCGGATCAGGGTCTTCATCGCGGGAGGCTGATTGCGCCCCAGGGTATCAACGCACGACCGTCGTCATCATTTCGTGAACCTCGGCGCTCGACGAACGATCATCGATCTTCACCAGGCGACGATAGTGCGAATTGCCCGCGTTGGTTCCTGGGTCGAGTGGGAAATCGCTGAGCCGCGGCGCGGCGGAGACAACGGGGAAGGTGCAGAGCATCGCGAGGACTGCGACCACCGCGACGACCATCGAGCGCGCCGGACGCGGCGTTGCGGTCGCAGGCTGCAGTCTGGCGATTCGTTCGGCGCGACCGAGAAGGGGCGAACCGTCGTACGCTGTCGCGGCGCCGTGCAGCGGCGATCGTGGATCGAACGGCGACGCCAGGAGTGCCAGAGCACTGATGAGAGAATGCTGATCGTTGGTTCGTCGCACAGCGGCTTCATCGCAGATCAGCTCGACGTCGCGTCGGAACTCGCGTGCGATGACCGTGACGAGCGGTTGAAATGCCGACACGGCCGCGATGATCTCCGTCGCAGCGAACCAGGCGGGATCGCGTCGCTCGAGGTGCGCCATCTCATGTGCGATGAGCGATCGCTGATGCGGCTCGGAAAAGTCGCGCACGACATCGTCCGGCAGGCAAATGTCGACGCGATTGAACGCAACCGGTGTCTGAAGCGCGATCGACGAGGAGAGTCGCGCGGTGCGTCCATTTGCGAGCGACACCTCACCGATCTCGCGCCGACCGGCAACGGCGTGAGCAAGCCGTCTTCGCCGACCAATCAGACGCGCAGACGCTGCGCCCACAGCAAGCAGAGCCACTGCGACTATGCTAGTCGAAAGCAGTGACGTCACCGGATCTGAAAACGAGCGTTCGACGCGGGATTCGGCGCCGTGTTGCAGCACTCGGATCTGTATCCTACGCCCAGGGAGCTGGGTTGGACTCGTGCGCCGCGCGACCTCTCCGAGGTCGACGAACGGACTGCCTACGCCATTCGCCGACAGAATCATCGCCGCGACGGTGGTCGCGATCGGGGCAACGAATGCCACTTTCCAAACGATGTCGCGGTCTTGCGGGCGCCGGATGAGTCTCGCGCCGAGGAGCGCGATGGCACACGCCGCAAAGCTGTGAAGCGCGTACGTCAGTAGCGCAGTGGCAACGAGATCGACGGTGGCCACGATCAATCCTCCTTTCTTACGTCGCGCTCCAGTTGGCGAAGCAGGGCAACGAGCTTGTCGACATCGCCGCTTCGAACATCGGCCGGGTCGAGCGCGCGTGCTCCGGCGAGGCGCTCATTGCCGACGAACAGGGCTCCGAGCAGGCCCGCCATTCGTGAGCGGAGAACATTTTTCTTGGCGACACGAGCTCGATACACCCCTTCGCGTCCGTCCATGCGATGCGAGACGAGCTTTCGTTGCTCGAGACGAGACAGAATCATCGCGATCGTCTTTCGGGCGACGGGCTCCTGCGTCGCGAGGCGTTCGTAGATCGTACCGATCGTTGCTTCTCGCTCACTCCAGAGCACGCTCATGATCATGAGCTGGAGGTCCGTGAGTTCGCCGTAGTCGGGCATCGGGTCGCGAGGGGTGAGGGAAGACCAACGGTCGTTAGACACGATCTCGATCGCAACCGTTTCCAAGCCCATCGCTCAGAAATTTGGCTGGAGTTGGCCGGCCCAGCCGGCGAGGGGCTGTTCCATTTAGTTCAAGTATTGCGTCTTAGTACCATTTGGTACTATGTTCTCCTCGACCGACGATGGCGGAGATCATGGCATTTCGCATCCCTCGACCAGCCCCGACCACTCCCGATCCGGAGCAACTCGCCCGAGGAGGGTTGGCGACATTTTTTCGTATCGCCGAAGAGTGGAAGCTCGACGCCTCGCAGCAGATGGCGCTGCTGGGCTTGACGTCGCGCACGACCTTCTTCCGCTGGAAGAAATCCGCGCCGGCGGCGTTGCCGCCGGACACGCTGGAGCGGCTCTCGCACGTCTTCGGGATCTATAAGAGTTTGCAGATTCTCCTTCCTGGCGCCGCGGCGGCCGCCTGGATTCATCGCGCGAACCAAGCGCCGCTCTTCGACGGCCGGCCGGCGCTCGAGCTCATGCTCGGCGGCGTCGCCGGTCTGTTTCTCGTCCGCGCCTATCTCGATGGAGAACGTGGTGGCGATTTCACCTGACGGCGGTGGGCAGATCCCGTCGTTGACGCCGTCAGCAAGTGCTCCAATCCCGGTTCGGCGAGTGCAGTGGCGACAGGCAGTCCGCATCATTGCGAGTGTGCTTCCGCCGGTCAATCTCTTCGAGCGCGTCGCGAGTCCCGACGATCTCGATGCCGTGCAGGCGATCGAGTCGATGTTCAATCCGCGACTTCGGGATGTCGTCGGCGACCTGTCGTTGGTGCCGCCGGAAGAACGTGTCGTCGGTCCCGGCGCCGGCTACATCATGGCGGCGTTCACGCACGTTTCGCCCGAGGGCAGTCGCTTCAGCAATGGAACGTACGGCGTGTTTTACGCAGCACAGCGCGAATCGACCGCGATCGCCGAGACGCGCTACCACCGCGAGCGATTCATGCGCGCGACGAAGGAAGCGCGCTGTGAATTGGACATGCGAGTGCTCGGCGTGACCGTGACGGCGTCCCTGCACGACCTGCGTGGAATGCGCGACATCATGCCCGCCGTCTATCATTCGGACGACTATACGGCATCGCAGCTGTTGGGAGGTGCACTCCGCGCCGGCGGATCGAGCGGCGTGGTCTACGACTCCGTGCGCCACGCCGGCGGAAAATGCGTCGGCGTGTTCCGTCCGCGAATGCTGTCGCATTGCCGCGACTGGAAGCATTTGCGCTATGTCTGGGATGGCGCGCGGATTACGGATGTCTTCGAAGTAAAGCGCCTTGCATAGCGCGCCGGTCGCACCGCCGAATCATCCCGAGCGAATGAAGCCTCGCGGAAGGATCGCTCCTTAGCGAGATCTCGCGCCGTTAACGACGGAACAGCAGAACGGCGGCACTGCGCATTTTGACGCAGAGGGCGCAGAGGGGCGGCAGAGGGCGCAGAGGACTGCGTGAACCGCAACACAAAAAAACAATCACAACAAGCAGATGACTGGCCAAAGAGCATGACCGGCCAAAGAGCATGGCTTCTCCTGCGACCGAGCCGACGTTCCGTAGTCCTCTGCGACCTCTGCGACCTCTGCGGCCCCTCTGCGTCCTCTGCGTCAAAAACGGGGTTCTGCAGTTCCCGCAGTTCTGCTGTTAACGACGTGAGATCTCGCAGATTTCCCCGCGCTCGCTGGCGCTCGCGCGGGTCGTGATGACTACCGGGCACCGGCGCTCGCCCAGCTCAGGACGACGACCGTGACTGACGCGCGACGATCCGTCATCGACTAGGCTGCTCCGCGCTCTCCGGCTTTCAACGGCACGATTCGCTCGATCTTCCGTGCGAGAATTGCTTCCGTCGGACAGGCGTGCACGAAATCGCCGTCCGCGGGCGACCAATCCGCTGTCCTCGTTCGCGTGTACGCCTTTCCGTCGTTCCCCATCCCCATGAGGTTCGGCGCCAGCGATACACACAGGCCGCAACCGATGCACTTCTCGCGATCGACCTCGATCTCGAAGCGCCGGCGCGGAAAGACCCCGCCCGGCTGGTCGTAGAACGCGTCGATGTCCTCGAGCGCTTTGAGCGCCGCGCGGTGGCCCTCGCGAATCGTCTCGCCGATGTTGGTGAAGCTGAGCCAATCCTCGCCGCACCGCGGACGGATCAGCACCATCGGCGGACCATCCCAATGCGTCAGCGGATACTGCTGAAGCGCGTGCATCATCGTCGTCGCCGCGCGCATGTAAATGTTCGCGAAGCCGAGCGCCATCGCATCGCTGATCGGGCGCAGGTCGGTACTGCCGACATCGACGGCGATGATGAGATCCGCGTACAGCGACGCGATCGCCACCGGAAGATTGTCGATCACGCCGCCATCGACGCACAGGCGATCCTCGACGCGCCCGGGCGGGAAATAGCCCGGCAACGCGCACGATGCGTAGACGGCGTCCTGCACGTAGACGTCCTGAAGGCCGGGCGTCCCCCAAATCACCGGCGATCCTCGCTCCAAATCCACCGTGTTCACAAGCAGTGGCAGTGGGAGATCGGAGAACTTGCCGCGTGGCACGACCGCGCGACACAAATCACGCAACGGTTCCTCGAGGTAAATGGACGGCGACCGCATGCGATCCATCAGCATTCCGAAATGATTGATGCGGAACAAATCGCGCCGGCGCAGCGTCTGGGCGCGCACCGCCATTTCGTCGGGAGCGACGCCGCCGACGCGCGCCGCGGCGAGCATGGCTCCGATGCTCGTACCGGCGTATGCCGTCGGGACGATACCGCGCTCCTCGAGCGCCTTCATGACGCCGATGTGCGCGAAGCCCTTCATTCCACCGCCGCCCAGCACGAGCGCGATCCGGCGCTCCGCGGCGGGAAGATTCCTGCTCATCTACGTGTTGTCTGCTGAGGTGATGGTCGAATCAAAAGATGCGCGACGGACCCGAGGCGCCGTCAATGGTGGCGAATGCGTTGGGCGCCGCCTAGTCTTGTACCCGCTCAAACGACTCTGCCTGCAAGCCACGCGCAACGCATGTGGAATATTCTGACCGTGCCCCTGTGACTCGCACGCTGGCCGAACGATCGCTCGTCAAAGCGCTCGGCACTTGGGGCCTTGCCGCGAGCATCATCAACCTCACGGTTGGCGGCGGAATCTTTCGTCTTCCGGCGACAGCCGCCGGTGCCCTCGGCGCCGCCGCTCCGATCGCGTACATCGTCTGCGCCGTTGCGATGGCGCTCATCGTCGTCTGCTTCGCGGAAGCGGGTAGCCGAGTTTCGCTGACCGGCGGCCTGTACGCCTACGTCGAGGTCGCGTTCGGGCCGCTCGTCGGATTCCTTTGCGGCGTCATGTTGTGGGCCGGGATTGCCGCCGCAACGTCGGCGGTCGCGTCCTTTTTGGCAGACGCACTGGGCGCCTTGATCCCCGCGGTTGCCGGCGGGGCGGCCCGGACGTCGGCGATCACGGTTGTTCTGGCCGCTCTTGCGGTGATCAACATCGCCGGCGTTCGGGGGGCGAGCCGGTTCAATGCGCTCATGACCGTATCAAAGCTTCTGCCGCTCCTCGTGCTCGTCGTGGTCGGGCTCGGGGCCATGCACGCGCAGAATCTGCGATGGACATCGACGCCGGCGCCGACCGATGTCGCGCGCGCGTCCGTCATCACGATTTTCGCATTTCTCGGTGTCGAGTCGGCGCTCATCCCGAGCGGTGAGGTCGTGGATCCCGCGCGCACCGTTCCGCGAGCGATCGCGCTCGCGATGGTCGGCGTGACGGTTCTCTATCTCGCCGTGCAGATTGTGACGCAGGGCATTCTCGGCCCCGACCTCGCCTCACAAAAGACGCCGCTGGCCGAAGCCGCGGGACGCGCGATCGGCGACGGCGGGCGCACGCTCATTCTCGTCGGATCTGCGATCTCGATGTTCGGCTACGTGAGTGGAATGATCTTGGCCGGGCCGCGCATGCTGTTCGCGTTCGGTCGCGATCGGTTCCTTCCTCAGCAGCTCGCCGCGGTTCATCCGCGATTCAAGACGCCCCATATCGCGATCGCCTGTCACACGATTCTCGTCGTCTTCCTCGCGGTGACAGGGACCTTCGAAAAGCTCGCGGTGATCGCCAACGGCTCGGTCCTTCTCGCCTACACGGCGTGTTGTCTCGCCGTCATTCAACTCCGGCGACGGAATGTTCAGGAAGTCGGCGCTCCATTTCGCGCTCCATTTGCCAGCGTCATTCCGCTTCTCGCCGTCGCGATCATCGTCTGGCTGCTGACCAGTTTGAGTGCCGACGAATGGAAGGCCCTGCTCGCCGTCGTTGGCGTTGCCATGATCGTGTTCGTCTCGAGCTTCCCGTCACGGCGCACCGCCGCCGCCGAAGGCAATTTGTGATCGATCCTCTCCTGTCGTTCCGCGCGGAGTTTCCAATTCTCGAACGGAGTACGTATCTCGTCTCGAACTCGCTCGGCGCGATGCCTCGAGGCGTCGCCGACAGGTTGGCCGAGTACGTCGATCAATGGGCGGAATACGGCGTGAAGGCGTGGGCCCGCGGATGGTGGGAGATGCCCGTCTCCGTTGGCAACGAGATCGCTCCGCTGATCGGCGCGCATCCGAACGAGATCGCCATGCTGCCCAACGTGACGATCGCGCAGACGTCCGTGTTATCGGCGCTCGACTATCCGTCCGAGCGCGACACGATCGTCATGACGGGCCTCGATTTCCCGTCGGTACGCTACGTCTATGATGGGCTCGCGACGCGACTCGGCGCTCGAATCGTCGTCGTGCCGAGCGATGACGGGATCGGCATCGATATCGAGCGCTTGTGCGCGGCGATCGACGAACGAACGAGACTTGTCGCTATCTCACACGTGCTCTTCCGATCGGCGTACATCGTGGACGTCGCGCAGGTGTGTCGCCGCGCGCGGGAGGTCGGAGCACTCGTTTCGCTCGACGCATTTCACTCCGTCGGCGTGATTCCTGTCGACGTACAAGCGCTCGGCGTCGATTTTCTGAGCGGTGGTGTTTTGAAGTGGCTCTGTGGCGGGCCTGGTGGAGCATTTCTCTATGTGTCGCCGGAGGTGAACAGTCGGCTCGCGCCGTCGTTTACGGGCTGGCAGGCGCACGCGCGACCGTTCGCGTTCGAGGGCGAGATGCACTACGCCGGGGAGGCATGGCGTTGGCTGAACGGAACGCCGCCGATTCCGGCGCTCTTCGCGGCGATCGAGGGCCCGCGCATCGTCCAGCGCGCCGGCATCGATCGGATTCGCGAGAAGAGTCTTCGCCAGACCTCGCGTCTCATCGAGCTCGCCGATGCCCGCGGCTACAAAGTCACGGCGCCGAGGGACGCCGAGCGGCGTGGCGGGACCGTGGCGTTCGACGTTCCGCATTCGTACGGCGTGTCGCAGGCGCTTCTCGCGGAGAACGTCATTGTCGACTATCGCCCGAACGCCGGCATTCGCATCGCGCCGCACTTCTACACGAGCGACGATGAGCTCGAGCGCGCCGTCGCGATGATCGACGACATTCTTCGCACCGAGGCCTGGAAGCCGTTCGAGTCGAAGCGCGGGGTTGTGACATGAGAATTCTCTCAACAGCGCTCGGAGCGCTGGCATTCGGCGCGGCGCTCTCCGCACAGGCCCCCCGCCAGGCCTACGCGCATGCGGACACGGCCGCGCTCCGAAAACACCTCGATGCGATCGCGGCTGCGCACCACGGAATCTTCGGCTACTCTGTGATCAACCTCGACACTGGCGAGCGGTTGTCGTCGCGCGGCGACGAGACGTTCCCGACGGCGAGTCTCATCAAAGTTCCGATTCTCGTGACCCTGTACGACCTCGCGTCGAAGGGTGATCTCTCGCTCGACGATCCGCTCACCGTGCTCAAGATCGACCAGGTTCCCGGCAGCGGAGTGCTTCAGTTCATGCATCCGGGGATGACGCTCAGCGTGCACGACGCCGCAGTACTCATGATCGTGCTCAGCGACAACACCGCGACCAACCTTCTCCTCGACCGAATCATCATTCGACGCGTCTGGGACAAGATGGAGAAGCTCGGTCTTCCGCACACCAAGGTTCACTCGAAGACTTTCTTGCGGATCTCGAGTGTGGCGATGGACAGCTCGGTGAAATACGGGCTCGGCGTCAGCACGCCGAACGAGATGGCGCATTTGTTCGAGCTGCTCGCGCAAGGCAAAGCGGTGGGGCCAGTCGCCGACTCGGCCATGCTGGACATTCTGGCCAACAATGCGGATGGCGAACTGATGCAGAGGAACATCGATTCGTTGCGTGTCCCCCACAAAACCGGCGCAACCGACTCGGTCCGGACGGAGTGCGCACTCTTTCCACTGCAGTCACGGGTGGTCGCTTGCGGGTTCACGAAGCAGAACCGCGACACGCGCTGGGTGGTCGACAACGAGGCTCAGGTCTCGCTCGGAAAGCTTGGGGCCGCCATCGTTTCAGCGTGGCCGAGAGCCGCGAAGGCGAAGCCGTAGCCGATAGCGAGGTCGGCACGTTCTGACGCAGGGTGTACCGTCCTGGCCTGTCGTATGCCCTTTCGGCTTCGAAGAGAGAGGAGCCGTCAAATGCCTTATCGCTATTTGCTCACGTTCGCACTCATCGCTGGGGTCTCTTCGGCAGCGTCCGCCCAGTTCACGACATTCATTCCGCCGCAGCCGAAGGTGGTGGATTCGGTCAAGATCGCTACCGAAACTCACCAGCGCGCTCAGGCCGACAGCATTCAGCGGGTGCAGCTGACGAACATGAAGACCTGGGTTGATTCCGCTGCCGGGGTTGCTGCCCCGCCAATGGCAACTCGCGCCGACTCGTTGATGACATCGCCCCCGGACTCGTTGACCAGATCACAGGTCGCGACTGACTCGGCCCCGACGATGAAAAATGGGGCGCGTGCGCCGGAGACGGCGAGCGATCTCCCGTTGCTTGCTCTGCTAGGTGCGATGGGCCTTGGGATCGGGACTGTCTTGCTGGCCGGCACTAAACTCGGACGTCAACGTGCGTAAACTCATCGGCCTCGCGTTTTTCATCTCCGGTGGTCTGCTGCTGTCGTTTGTCGGCGGGCGCTACGCGGTTGGAATCGCGCAGGCCGATGAGGCGCGCCAGCAGTGGGATGCTGCCGAGGCGCACCGCGCGGTTATGCGGGCGAGGGAAGGGGTTTCACATCCGGCATTTCTCTCCGCGCCCGCCGCCGGCGCGCCGGTCGCGCGGCTCGTGATTCCGAAGATCGATCTGGACGAGATCGTGATCGAGGGGGTCGACAGCGATGCGTTGAACGCGGGCCCAGGCCACCTTCCAGGAAGCGTGCTTCCGGGGTTTCGTGGAAACGCGATCGTATCAGCGCATCGCGACCGGCATTTCAGCCACTTCGATGTCCTGACTGTTGGGGACACGGTGCTCACCGATTCCCGAGCCGGTAGAATGAAGTGGGTGATCGTGTCGCAGCGAATCGTCGACAAGGACCGTCCCGCGCTCTTCGCGACCTCCGATACGACGCTCACGCTCACGACGTGCTGGCCGATCCGGTTCCTCGGTCCAGCGCCGCAACGCCTGATCGTCACCGCAAAGCCTGTCGGACGCCTCACGACACGAATTGCCTCGGCAAACTGAATCGTTCGTTCGCGTACTTCCAGAGGTTCAGCAAGCGCTCGACGTCGGAGCGCCTGTTGTTGCGCTCGAGAGCTCCGTTCTCGCGCAGGGGCTGCCGATCCCGCACAATCGTGAAGCCTGCGAGCGAATGGTTGGCGCGGTGCGAGCGCGGGGTGCTACGCCCGCGATCACGGCGGTGGTGGGGGGCGTTGCCAGCGTCGGTGTCGAGGGGACGGATCTCGAGCGCTTTCTTGCCCGCGAGGGCGTTCGGAAAATCTCGGCCCGCGATATTCCAGCGGCAGTGATCCAGAGGCACGACGGCGCGACGACGGTGGCCGCGTCGCTGGCGCTCGCGAATGCCGCTGGTCTTTCCGTCTTCGCTACGGGCGGGATCGGTGGCGTTCATCGAGACGCGCCGTTCGACGAGTCGGCCGATCTCGCGGAGCTCGCCCGGACGCCGCTCATCGTCGTGTGCGCGGGCGCGAAGTCGATACTGGATCTTCCGGCGACGTGGGAGCGGCTCGAGACGCTTGGAATTCCGGTCGTGGGATATCAGACCGACCAAATGCCGGGATTTTTCACCGCGGAAACCGGAATTCGCCTCGACGTTTCAGTTGGAGATCCGCGCGAGATCGCAGAACTATATGCAGTGCATCGGAAGCTTGGCCGGCCGCAGTCGATTCTGGTGGTTCAGGCGCCGCCAGTGGCGCACGCTCTGCCGAGAAGCCGAGTTGAAGCGGCCGTCGACCAGGCCCAGCGGGATGCACGGGCGGCCGGAATTCGTGGCGCGGCGCTCACTCCGTTTCTTCTTTCGGCCATAACTCGTTTGACAGAAGGAGGTTCTCTCGCGGCAAACGTCGCTCTTCTCGAGCAGAACGCAGCGCTAGCGGCGGAGATCGCGTTAGTCAGTTCAATACGTGATTAGTGGTTGCAGTCGCCGCGATATTTCAGCACAGGAGCATCGAAAACCGCGAATGATTTCCCATTGAACTTCGCTGTGTCCCGATGGTACTATAGGCCGTGACCCTCATGAGCTGGAGGCTTGCTGAAGATGGCCAACCCGTTCTTGAGTTCTGAAGAGTACGACGAGCGCGCGCACCAGCTGTACAACGAAGGACAGTACGACGAGGCGCTGAGTGTACTTCGCGAGGGACTCGTTCTCTATCCGAATTCGGTAGAGTTACACGTGGGGGTTGGCTATGCCCAATTGGCGCGTGAAGAGTTCGCATGGGCACGCCAGTCGTTCGAGCAAGCGTTGGTGCTCGAGCCTGAGCACGAGGACGGCCTCGCGGGCCTCGGCGAAACGCTGCTCAAGCTCGGTCAGGATGATGCCGCGCTCCGATGCTTCCGACGAATTCTGGAACTTGGATACGCCGACGACATCGAGCTGATGCTGCAGGTCGGCCGCTCGCTCTTTCGCGAAGGGTCGATTCGCGAGCGGACCGAGTTCTTCGAGGCCGCCAAAGAGTTCTTCGAGACTGCCGTTCAGCAGGCGCCGGATTCTGCGGAAGCGGTCGCGTGTGTCGGGTATGCACAGCATCGGCTTGGCGATGATGAAGGCGCAATCGCCTCGCTGCGACGCTCGCTCCAACTCGACAATGACCACGCGGAGGCGCGGATCTACCTCGCGAATATCCTCTACGACCAGAGCGAGTACGAGGCAGCGCTCTACCATTTCGAGCGGACCGACCCCGAGGATCACTGGGACGAGCTTGGGATTTGGCGTCTGGTGGAGTTGAAGCGGTCGCTCTACCGGCTCGACGAGAACGATCCGGAGCTCAAGCCGTGGGACGAACGGCTGTCGGAGCTCGCGTCGGACCTCGACGACGTCGACGCGATGTTGATGGAGCTGGAGCCGCAGGTCGGCGCGAATGGTGCAACGGATGCCGAGACAGCTCGAGGGCAGCTCGAGCTCTTCGGGTCGCTGCTCAGCTCACTCGCGGAGCAGAAGCAGCCGGAGCACCAGATCATCGCGTCGGACGGGACTCATTTCGATGGGTCCTGGGAGGAGATCGTGCGGAGCATGCGGGACCAGACCGGCAATCCGGCCGACTCGATGCAAGAATTCATGGCTGGGATGTCACAGCGGGGATTTCGTCAGACGGGGATTCGGATTCCGACTCACGACGCGGAGAGCTTCCTCCGCGGTAGCGCAGTAGCGGGGCTGCTCCGGATCGTTCGGTGAGCACGCCAGCACAACGCGAGGCGCGCGCTGCGCTCGACGCGGCGCGCCCCGCGATCGCACGGCTCGACACGAGTCGCGGACCCGAGGATATGGCCGCCGATCTCATCGAGACGTGGTCTGCCGTCGAAGGCGGGGTTCGCTCCCTGGTTGGAAGCACGGTCCTCACCGGCCAGCCGCTCATTCGCGAGGCCCGCCAGCGACAGCTGATCTCGTTCGACACGGCGAATTCGCTCGCCGAATTCCAAGCCGTCTACGATCGCGTCCAAAACACGAGCTACCATCCGACGGATGCGGACGTCAACGCCGCGAAGAACGCGTTTCAGAAGCTCGACGATGCTTTGAAACGCGACGCGACGTTGGAGTTTACTCCGCGAGCGAATGCGCCGCCGGCCGCCACCGCGATGCCAGCGGTTCAGTCCACGCCGTCAGCAAATCCTTCGGCTCCAACCGGCGCAATGCCACCTCGTCCTGGCCCGCCGCCAAGACGAATTCCACTGTGGGCGCTCGGTGCGGTTGGCGCGCTGATCGTCAGCGTTGTCGTCGTCGTGTTGCTGACGCGAGGCGGAGGGGGGAATGCAGCGCTCCAGCAAGGCGTCGACGCGTATCGTCGCGGACAGCGCGAAGTCGCCGTCAATGCATTCAACAGGGCCGTGCGCGAGAATCCGAAGTCCGCGCTGCCGCACATCTATCTAGCCCGAATGGCGCGAGAGGTCGGCAACTTCACAGTGGCGTCGCAGGAGCTTCAGCTCGCGCTCGAAGCAGAACCCTCGAATGCCATCGCGCTGAGAGAGATGGGCGCGAACCTGTTGACCCAAGGGAATTACGAGCTCGCGCGACGCTTCTACGTCCGCGCGGTTCAGGCTGATACGCTCGACAAAACAGCGCAAGGCTACCTCGGCTGCACGCTGATGCGGCTGAACCGGACGAGCGAGGCGACGAATTTTCTGAATCGCGCCGGACCCGGTCCTTGGAGCAACTGCACACCAGCGCAACCGTCCGCGCACGGAAACATCGCGAAGTGAGTCACAGCATCGCGCCCTTCATCATCGACCCGAGCTCGGTCGTCCGCACGCGTCTCTCGAATGGGCTGACGGTGCTCATTCGGCGTGATACGTCCGCGCCGGTCGTCGCGATCGTGACGTTCGTCTCCGCCGGCTACTTCGACGAGACGGACGACGTCGTTGGCATCGCTCATGTGCTCGAGCACATGTACTTCAAGGGCACTCCGACGCGCGGCGTCGGTGAGATCGCGAAGCAAACGAAAGCCGTCGGCGGGTACCTCAACGCCGGGACGATCTACGACCACACGAGCTACTACACGGTCTTGCCGTCGTCGAGCTTCGTGCAGGGTCTCGACGTGCAGTCCGATGCTTATGCGAGATCTCTAATCGACGCCGACGAGCTCGCCCGCGAGCTCGAGGTCATCATCCAGGAGGCGAACCGCAAGGCGGACAACCCCGGGGCGGTCGCGACGGAGACGCTCTACGAGTTGTTGCACGACCGACATCGCATGCGACGCTGGCGGATCGGGCGAGAGGCCGGACTGCGCACCTTCACCCGGGACGCCGTCGCCGGGTTCTACCGCAACTTCTATCATCCGGGCAACACCGTCCTCTCGATCGTCGGCGACGTCGATCCCGAGATGGCGTTGGCCGAAGTGCGTCGCGCGTACGGGTCACTCCCACCCGGCGAGCCATCTCGCCAAGCTGGACCGACTGAGGAAGGCGTTTCCGGGTTTCGCTATCGCGAGCTCACCGGCGACATTGGACAGACGCAACTTGCGTTCGGCTGGCGCACGCCGGGAACGACGCATCCGGACACTGCATCGCTCGACCTCTTGTCGACTGTTCTTGGCAGTGGTCGCGCGTCCCGGCTGTACCGTGCCGTTCGCGAGCGACGTCTGGCGTCGTCGATCTCCGCGTACAACTATACGCCGACCGAGATCGGGGTCTTCGTCGTCCACGCGGAAACGCAGCCGCCGACGACGCGCGACGCAGCACGTGCCGTGTGGGACCAGCTCCGTGCGGTTCGCGACGGTGACCTCGGCGATCTCGAGGTCGAACGCGCGAAGCGGATCGTCGAGTCGCAGTTCGTGCGTCGCCTCGAGGACATGGAGGGACAAGCCAACTTTCTCGCCGAGTGGGAAGCGCTCGGCGATTGGAGAATGGGCGAGCGGTATCTCGGGCGACTCCTCACGACGACACGAGAGCAGCTCATCGAGTCGGCGAACCGGTATCTCGATCCTGATCATGCCGGGGTTCTGGTCTACCGTCCGACGTCGAGCGACGCCGTCGCGGCCAGTGCCGACGAAATGCGTGCAATGCTCGACAGCGAACCGAGACCCGAGGCGCTGGCGCCGGCTGCGCCTCGGACGCCGCATCCAATTTCATCCGGACCCTCCGCGGCGTTCGAGCGCGAGGAGGCCGGAGTTCGTGTTTATCGAACTGCGACCGACGTCCCAATCGTCGTGCGTGTGAAGCCAGGCGCGCCTCTCGTTCACGCGGGTGCGTACTTCGTCGGCGGAGCCTCGGATGAAGATCCATCGCTGGCCGGGCTCACCCGATTGATGGTTCGCACGTCGCTCAAAGGCACCACGAACCGGAGCGCGCTGCAAATCGCGGAAGAAGGCGAGATGCTCGGCGGAAGCGTTGGCTCGGCGGCGGGATCGGAGAGCTTCGGGTGGTCGATCTCGGTGCCGACACGCTATGCCGCCGGCGCGATCGAGCTCCTGGCTGACGTCACGCAGCACGGCACGTTCGACGAAGACGCGTTGGAGACGGAGCGTGCGGTCGCGCTGGCCGATCTCGCGGCAATTCGCGACGACATGTATCGGTACCCGACGCAGCTTGCGTTGCGCGCGGCGTTCGCAGGCCATCCGTACGGCATTCCCATCGGAGGAACCGAAGACAGCCTCGGGCGAATCGATCGAGACGCGGTACGCCGATGGCACGCCGAAGAGACGCTCGCGGCCGCCGCGGCGATCGGGATCGTGGGCGACGGCGACCCCGATGAGCTCGCGAATCTCATCGCACGCACATTTACTGATCTCAAATTCAAGGATGTGAGGGTTCTCTCAGCGCCGTCCTGGCCGAAGACGGTGACGTCGAACGTGGAATCGCGCGATCGGGCACAAACGGCGATGGCGTTGATGTTCCCCGGTCCCTCACGGACGGATGGCGATCGGTACTCGGCAGCAATGGTGGCGAGTGTGGCCAGCGGGCTCGGAGGGCGGTTCTTCGAGGAACTGCGAGACAAGCGGTCGCTGTGCTACACGGTGAATGCCTTTACCTCGGAGCGTCGGACGGCGGGCATCTTTGGCGCATACATCGCGACGTCGCCGAGTCAGGAGTCAGCGGCGAGGGACGGTCTGCTGGCGGAGTTCCGGCGGTTCCGCGATGAGCCGGTGACGGACGAGGAGCTCGAGCGCGCGAAGCGGTATGCGATCGGCGTTCACGCGATTCGGCAGCAGAGCGGCGGGGCAGTGTTGTCCGACCTCATCGATGCCTATCTCTTCGGCACGTTGGCAGAGTTGGTCGAGCATGGCGAGCGGGTGCTCGCGGTGACGCCGTCGTCGATGCGCGAGGTGGCGGAGCGGTATTTCGACCCAAGCCGACGCGTCGAAGGGATCGTGCGCGGCCGCCAGCTCTGAGATCGGGGTCGCCCGCGCTCAAACCTTCTGCCTCGAGGAGCTGTCTCTCGTGTTGACGGCTGACAGGAGCGCCTGTAGTCTCTTGTCAGCACCTAACAGGAGAGCCGCGTGGCCCCGGCGCCAAATGACCTGCTCCAAGGCACAGTCGACCTTCTCATCCTGAAGGCCGTCTCGCTCCAGCCGATGCACGGCTGGGGCATCTCCCAGCGCATCCAGCAGGTGACGCGCGGAGTTCTCGAGGTCAACCAAGGAGCGCTCTATCCGGCCCTTCATCGCCTCGAGGACAAAGGCTGGCTCGACGCCGATTGGGGGACCTCCGAGAACAACCGGCGGGCGAGGTTCTACCGGATCACCGCCAGTGGCCGCCGACAGCTCGTTGCCGAAGTGCGCACCTGGCAGCGCTACGCCAACGCAGTGCAACTGCTTCTTCAAGCTGTTTGAGAATCCTCATGCTATCGCCTCGCCAACTCATTCGCCGAGTCCGCGACCTGATTCGCGGCCGCCGGCTCGATCGGGACGTCGACGAAGAGGTCCGATTCCACATCGAGATGCAGACGGCGTCGCTCGTCACCCAGGGCATGTCGCCGGGCCGAGCGCGAGCCAAAGCGGCCAGCGATTTCGGCTCGTACGCGCGCGTGACGGACCACGTTCGCGAGGCCCGTGGCGTGTCGACCGGAACCCTCGTCGACGACACCGCGAGAGACGTCCGATTCGCCGCGCGCTCCCTGGCTCGCTCGCCGTCCTTCAGTCTCGTGGCAATCGCCACATTGACGCTCGGCATCGGTGCAACGACGGCAATGTTCAGCGTAGTGAACGGCGTGCTCCTTCGCGCGCTGCCGTATCCCGACGCCGACCGGCTGGTCTGGATCTCGGAGCGTGGGCTCTACGAGGGCACGCCATATATCAGCTCGCTCTCGGCGCCGAACTTTCGCGACTGGCGCGAGCAAACGAAGACCATGGAGCTCATGGCCGCGATGCGCGGCGGCGAGACGACGGTGCTCGGGCTCGCGGAGCCGATGCGCGCCGACGTGTACGCGGTCTCGCACGACTATTTCAAGCTGTTCGGCGGTACGCCGGTACGCGGCCGCACCTTTTCGGTCGACGAGAGCAAAGTCGGCGGGGAACCCGTGGCGGTCGTCGGCAGCAGGTTCTGGCGCGAGCAGCTGCACTCCGCGACCGACATGTCGTCCGTGCGGCTGCAGATCTGGGGCAACACCTATCGAATCATTGGCGTGCTGCCCGACGGATTCGGGTTTCCCGAAGGAGGGCAGATCTGGATCCCGCTCGAGCCACTGAACGCGTCGATGGGACGGAGTAGTCACAACGACAACACGATCGGTCGTCTTGCGCCGGGTGTGACGATGGCGCGCGCCGAAGCGGAGCTGCAAGGCATCGCCGAGCGATTGAAGAAGGAGTTCCCGAACGACAACAACGCGGTTGGTGCGTCGGTCATCAGCCTTCGCGACTCGTTGGTTGGCCCGGTGCGTTCCTATTTACGTCTTCTCCTGGCCGCGGTCATCGTCGTTCTTCTCGTCGCGTGCGTAAATCTCGCGAGCGCGAATCTCGCGCGCGGCGCCGGACGCTCGCGCGAGCTCGCGATTCGAACCGTGCTCGGAGCCGGCCGCGGGCGACTGGCTCGACAACTGTTGACCGAGAATCTGCTCGTAGCCGCGGTCGGTGGCGCGTTCGGTGTTGTACTGGCGCACTGGCTCGTTCGCGCCATTCTCGCGCTCAACCCGAAAGCAATCCCGCGCGCGAGCGCGGTCGGGATCGACGGAGGCGTTCTGTTCTTTGCCGCCGCATTGACGCTTGTCACGGGTGTGCTCATTGGCCTGCTACCAGCACTGCAAGTCGGCCGCGCGGATCTTCGCGCGGGAATGACCGCCGGTGGACGCGGAACGGCAGTCGGGAGGAGCGGCGTCAGACGCACGCTCGTGGGGACGGAGGTTGCGTTCGCCGTCATGCTGCTCGTCGCCGCTGGATTGGTCGTTCGAAGCTTTCGCTCGCTGCTGAGTGAGAATGCCGGCTTCGACGCCGACGGCATACTCGCGGTGAACGTCGCACTTCCCGATTCACGATACGCGACTGGAAACGCGATCGCGTCGTACTACGACCAAGCGTTGGCGGCAGTGCGCGCGATCCCGGGCGTCGAGAGCGCGGCGCTCATCAACATCGCTCCGCTGTCACGCGCGGGCTTTGGCGGTGGAATGCTGGTCGAAGGCGGACGCCAGGATGAGATCCGGTATTCCGACTACCGAATCGTGAGTCCGGATTACTTCGCGACGATGCGTATCCCGCTGATCGCCGGTCGCATGCTCACAGCGAGCGACGACTCGCTCGCACCGCATGTGACGGTGATCAACGAGGCAATGGCGAAGAAGTTTTTTCCAGGCCAGAATCCGATCGGCAAGCGCCTCAACGAGCTCGGTATGGACCGGCATCGGACCGTCCCGATGACCGTCGTCGGCGTCGTGGGAGACGTTCGCAGCGCTGACCTGTCGAAGCCACCGGGGCCGCAGCACTTCGTTCCATATCGCCAACGGCCAGAGCGTGGTGCGATCGGCGTCATCCTGCTCAGGACGAAGCTCGCGCCCGCCTCGCTCGGACAGGTCGCGCGATCACAACTCCAGTCGCTCGACAAAAGTGTTCTCACGACGGTCGAGACGCTGACCGACATTCGCACGCGGTCCGTCGGCGACCGGCGATTCACGATGCTCGTTCTCGGCGGCTTCGCCGCGCTCGGTCTCTTGCTCGCGGCGATCGGTATTTACGGCGTGCTGGCATATTCCGTCGCCCGGCGAACTCGCGAGATCGGCGTTCGAATGGCGCTCGGCGCGGCACGACAGCGAGTCATTCGGATGGTGCTGGCGGACTCGCTCACTCCGGTGGTGGTCGGATCCTTCGTCGGCCTCGCGGTCGCGTTCGTGGGAACGCGGCTCATTCGCACGATGCTCTACGGCGTCAGTGCGACCGATCCGGCGACCTTCGCGAGCGTAGTCGGGATCTTGATTGGCGTCGCGCTCGTTGCGAGCGCGGTGCCGGCGTCGCGGGCCGCGCGCGTCGACCCGATTGTCGCCCTCAGGGAGGATTGACGCGCGCGCCGCTCTGATGGCGGTCGGCGGAGCAAACGCCGCGCGCGGATTAAACTTTTTGAATACCGGCTCGCCCGTGCTCGACTCTCCATTGAGTCGGAGTCGACACCGGCGCGTCCGGCTTGCTCACGAAACTCACCGTTCGATACTCGGCGGTCCAGGCGTCGGGCGTAACCGCGCACGTCACATAGCCACGTCGCGAGTTCTGCCACTTGATGTGCGGATTGTCCGCGAGCATGGCATCCGTCGCGAGGGCGTTCCGGTCCGAGCCGTCGCCATTCGAGGAAATGCTCGTTCCGACGAATTCCGCCGCGACGACCGGTCGGTCTGGTTTCGAGAAGTCTGAATGCAGCTCGTTCACCCAATTCGAGTGAATATCGCCAGTGATGACGACTGTTCGATTGGGCGCGTGCTTCGCGATCATGCCCAGCACCCGGTCACGAGCGGCGGGGTAGCCGCTCCACTGATCCATCGAGAGACGGACACCAGGGCCCGGCATCGAATCGAACGGCGCCATCATGACCTGATTCGCAAGGACCTGCCAGCGCGCCTTGGAGGAAGCAAGACCATCGTCGAGCCACTTCTCTTGATCGGCGCCAAGCATCGTCCTCGTCGGATCGGCCCAGTCGCCGCAGGGAACTTCCTTCGTGCCGTCACCGCACGAATGATTGCTTCGGTACTGACGTCCATCGAGCAGGAAAATCTTCGCGAGCGATCCCCAGTCGATCGTCCGCGTGATGGTCAAATCCGCCCACGACCGAGCGCGCGGGACGCGAACCGGTTGATGCTCCCACCACGCCTGATACGCCGCGGCGCGGCGAGTACGCATCTGTTCGTCCGACTCCATCACGTTCTCGCCGTGCGTGCCGGCGTAGTTGTTGTCGACTTCATGATCATCCCAGATGATCAGCCACGGGCACACGCAATGCGCCGCGCGGAGAAGTGCGTCCGACTTGTACTGACCGTATCGAATTCGATAGCCGTCGAGATCGATGGGCTCGAGGTTCGCATGCTGCCGCACCGCAGTCGTATTCGGGCTTCCCTCGTAGATGTAGTCGCCGAGGTGTGACACGAGGTCGATGTTCTCACGCGCCATGTGGGCGTACGCCGTGTACAAGCCTTGCTCGTAGTTCTGACAGGAGGCGAACGCAAAGCGAAATGGTTTGCTCGACGACGGCTCCGGTGTCGTGCGAAATCGGCCGACGTCGCTCGTTGCTTCGCCCGCGGTAAACCGATAGAAGTACCAGCGGTCCGGCGAGAGACCCTCGAGGTCGACGTGGACGCTGTGCGAAAGCTCTGGAGCAGCCGTCGCTCGGCCTTGTTTTACGATCTTCGAAAACTTGTCGTCGTCGGCGAGTTGCCAATTGACGACGGTGCGCAACCCGTGCATTCCGCCACCCGGCTCCAGCGGCTTTGGCGCGAGACGCGTCCACAGCACACCGCCGGTCGGCGTCGGATCCCCGGACGCGACGCCAAGCTGGAACGGATCATCGGCGAACCGCGGGCGTGCCGTCACGCGCCAGATGTTCGGCACGACGGCACAGAGCGCAGCATGCCGAGTGAGATCGGTCAGGAAGTCGCGACGATTCATCGCTCTATCATAGAATTCTCAGCGCGCCGACTCGCGAAGCTGCTGAATCGCGCGCGTAACAAAACGCGTCGCTGGACGCAGGCGACCATTTGGCGCGCGAAGCCCTCTCGCTTGACCGTAATCGCCAGCCTCATAAACGACCGCGCCTTTGATCGCCGGATGATCGGTGGCCCAAGACAGCACCTCCCAAATTGCTTCTTCCTGGCTGGCCTCGCCATACGCGAGCGGGTACCCGCCAGTCGCGAAAACCCAGAGCTCTTTTCGCGACGGTGTCGCCCGCATCCAGCGGTCGGCTGTCCGCGTATCCGACTGGATGCCGCCGCCGATGTACGGTGAAGGGAAGAGCGAGAAACCAACGATGTCGATCGGCGATCGTGCGCTCGCGGCCCACGCGTAGAGTGTGCTGTCCGGCGGCCGGTACGACGACGCGGCGACGCCGATCCGCACGTTTCGGTTGATGCTCTTCACGAGGGCGGCGGCGTCGGTGAGATAGGACTTCCACTGCTCGACCGGCAATGCACCCACGGCACGCTCACCGCTTCCGTATGGATCTTCGGCGGGCAGCACGATGTCCGGTTGTAGTCGGGTGACAACCTGTCGCAGCGTCGCGAGGCGTTCCGGCGCGTTGAACTTCGCCTTCCGGAGCTCAGGAACAAGGTTGCCGCGATACCCGATCGCAACGATGAGAATCGTGCTGTCTCGGCGCGCCGGATCGAGAACGTGCGCGAGCGAGTCGATCGCGAGACGAGTCGCTCCCGGCGCGACGACAACCTCGATGGCGTCGACATCCATCAGGTCCAGCAGCGCAGAATCGCTTTTCACGGCCGGCGGCGACGGTGGATTCGCGATGTCGGGCAGAATCTTGAGGCCGATGGAGAAATCAGCGTCGGGACGCTCGCGCAGCTGGTCGCGTCGATGCGCATGATAGTTCCGAAGCTGAACGACGGCGCGCGGCGTGCCGAGCACGATGATGGCGGCGGCCCAGAGTAGCGCGGTGAGCGATACGAAGAGTCGGAACGTCGCGGTGATTCCGCGCAGCGCCGGGAAGGCGGGCGACACCATCGGCACGTTGACATAGAACGGCGACGCCAGAACGTTCGACGTGCCCGTCAAGAACACCATCGCAAGGCTCTGCGACGCCAGAAGCGTGACGAAAGGATCCGCGGGCCCGTAGCCGTGCGCGACGAGATACCGGACCGTTCCAATAACCGCAATGAGCACATTGTAAACCATGATCGGAATCCCCCAGACGGGGTTCACGATCCGGCGAACGAACGCATACAAGGCCTGGAACGCGAACAGCACGAGCACCGCGGGCCAGACCCAGTCCATCATGGCGACGGCGCGCCCAGTGATGATCGTGGACGTCGCCAGGAGAAACAGCAGACCGGGAATGAGCAGGAGGGCGGCTAGCCCGCACACGGCTTGAAAGACGCGCGGCGCCTGGCGGTTTTGCGCGATCCGCCCGGCGAGTATCACGTCCCATGTCACGATGATGATCGTCAGCGCGAGGTGCGCCGGCGCCAGGAATGCTCTCATCCTCGCACGCGGAGGTCGCTCTTGATGTCGCGCGCCGACAACCGACGGGCGAAGACGTCCAACGCTCTGCGAAACTCGTGCGAAGCCGGCCCGACGATGTCGAACAGCAGCGTTCCTTGATCGGGCACGGAGTGGAGCGCGATGTGAGCGCTCGGCATCAGCAGCATCGCCGAGACACCGTCGCCGGACTGCTTCTTCACGGTTGGCACGCCGATGATGCTGAATCCGGCGGCGCTCGCGGCCGCGATCAACAATCCGCCAAGCAGTGCGGCGTCTCGAAGATGATCACCCGAGACGCCGTGAAACTCGGCCGTGAGGTGCGCGTGAGAGCTATCCACCGCAGTTGCGCATTACCATCACGCTCCACAGAGTGCCGGCGGTGGCCCGGCCGGCTGCGCGCCACGCCCGGCGGCGCCAGTGCCGGCACCCGTTCCTGCGGCGCCACCACGACCTCCAGCGCCGCCACGACCGCCGGGCGTCGGCGCCGGCCGCGGCGCGTTCGGTGCGGGCATCGACGCCGCCATCGAACGTGCGCCGCTCGGACCAACGGCGCGAATCCCGGCCCATTCGTCGTCGAGCTGCCGTTTGAGCGTACAGCGGGTCACGTTGCCCACTGGAATCACCCGCTCCCATGTCGGCGACGTGGTCCGACGAATCAGCAGCTCATAGCTTGTCGCACCGGGCGACGCGTCCCAGCTCAGCGTCCAGGCTTGGCCGCCGGAGCTCGTCGGCGTCGCTGTCGCGCCAGTCGGATCGATTCCCGCGCGTCCCTGACGCGTCGCGCGAGCGTTTGCAGGCGTTGGCGGCGCACTCGCGAGTGATGCGACAGTCATCGCGTTCACGCGAGCGACGTTCGCAACGTACCCGAAGTTCACATGCGCGAAATCATCGGTCGGAAGGTGCTGACGATTGTAGTTCTCGACGCGCTCCGTAAATCGGAGTCCTGGATCGCCGAGCGTGACGTAAGGCTCGTGATCGCCGCCGCGGCCGATGCGGTCGAGACGCCAAACCGGCAAAACGTCGAAGTTCGGCATGTAGATCTTGTCGAGTCCCCACACATAACGGCCGAGCTCTCGACTCGACGAGTTGTCCGGGTCGGCCGCGAAGATGCGCATCGACGTCGAATCGGTATAGCCGTCTTCGGCGGTGACATTGCCGACGATATCATCGGTCATGCCCGCGACGACTTTATAGCCGTTTTGGTGCAGCCATTCCGCGAGCTGCCGCGCGCCGTTGAGTCCCTGTTCCTCGGATGCGACCGTGACGAAAATGATCGACGAGCTCAGTCCTTTTGGAAATCGCTTCGAGAACACTCGCGCGAGCTCGACGACGGCCGAACTTCCTGACCCGTCATCATCCGCGCCAGGCGCGGTCGACGTCGAGTCGAACGAGCCGCCGGCGCTGCAGACACATGAATCGTAGTGACCGCTCATGACGATGACGTGGGACGTGTCGCGTCCAGGCAGCCAGGCCAGCACGTCGACGATGTTCGCACTGCGCACGATCGTGTCGCGACCTTGCGCTCGGCGAATCTCTTGGACTTTGGCGTTGTATTCGACGCGGAGACACCCGCCGCAGTCGCGGCTGTAACGCTCGAATTCCGAGTGAATCCAGCGGCGTGCCGCGCCGATGCCGCGCGTCTGCGACACCGTGTCGGAAAATGTGTTGCGCGTGCCGAAAGACACGAGCATCGAGTCGGTGTGGCGAATGTGCGCGGCATCGACGTCGGCGAGTGCCGCGGCGATGTTCGGATCCCGAGTGAGCCCAGCGGCCTCGTCGATGTTTCGTCCGGAGGATGATCCCACAGGGCCGAGGCTGTTGCTACCCGGTCGGGCAATGGTAGCCGAGGCGCCGCAGGCGGAGAGCAATACGCCGCCGAGGCAGGCGGCGACACGAAGGTTCAAGAGCATTGAAAACCTGTACGCCGAATGGCGAGCACGCTGGAACGCACGATGTTCGCGCGGGTCCGGCGAAGCTAGAGACGGCATGATTTGCTGGCAAGCGTTCTCCAGCCCGGGTAGCTTTGTCTGATGGCTGCACGCGCGGGGCTGCGCGCTCTTCCGAATATCATCTCGTCCTCGCGCGTGTTGCTTGCCGCCGCATTCGTGGCCGCGGGCGACGCGAATGCGCGCTTGGGTCTCGTCGGCATCGCCGGACTCACCGATTTTCTCGACGGATGGATCGCGCGCCGAGGGCGGTGGACGAGCCGGATCGGCGCGCTGATCGATCCAATCGCCGATCGCATTTTCGTGCTCGTCGCCGTGCTGACGTTCGTGTACACCGGCACGCTGTCGTGGCTGGGACTTCTCGTGATGCTGTCCCGAGATGTCATGACGGCAATTGGTTTCTTCGTCGCGAAGATCATCCCGTGGCTTCGGGCGGTGGAGTTCAAGGCGCGGCCGTCGGGGAAGATCGTGACGACGCTTCAGCTCATCACGTTCGCGATGTTGTTGCGGATGCCGGAGTGGGTCACGCCGTGTTTGTGGCTCGTCGGGATCGCGTCGGTGGTATCGATCGTCGACTACACGTACGCACTGTGGCTCGCGCGATCACGGTAGCGTTGCAACGTTGGCTCGTGGCATTCACCGCGGCGGTCGTGGTCACGAGTCGCGCCACGGCGCAGGCGGTGAGTCTCGTTTCGCCGGTGTATCCGGAGTTTCGGGTGGACGCGATCGTCTCGCGTACAGCCGCGACGGAGGTTGGTGCGGGCGCGGTGATACCGCTCGGCATCTACGCTCGGTTGAGCGTCGACGCCGCGGGCGGGGCGACGTTTGCGGACGGGACGTCGCGCGCGAGCGGCCGCGTGGACGCGATCGGTCGCTTCTTGCTCGATCCGTTTCGGGAGACGCCGGTGGCGTTGTCGTTCGGCGGAGGCTTGAGCGTTCCGTACGTCGACGGACAGGGTCGCATCCGTCCTTACCTCACCGCGGTGATCGACATCGAAGGCCGAATGCGCGGCCGGTTTACGCCGGCACTCCAAGTCGGACTGGGAGGCGGCACGCGAGTGGGGATCGTGCTTCGCGCGTCGCAGCCGCGCTGGAGATGACCCTCGGCTTCGCGTTCTGAACTGTATTGAATTTGCATTTCATCTTGACGTTCAAGATGAAGCTGCATATCAATCATGACGGGCGACGGCGGGACACGGCGCTGACGATCAGCTTCTGCGTCAGGGTCAAGCACTGCGGAAAAGGCATTCGGCCACGGCATGGCACGGCAGGACACGGATGGCCACTGAAGGGCTCGTCGGCGTCCCGAAGGAATCAAAGCTTCTGTTTTTTTTGTTTGTTTTGTCGTGGCTGTTTCGCTCGCGGTGGCCCGCGACCGGATGACGAAGAAACTCGCACGTTGAGAGAACGCGATGGGCGAACAAGACGTCATGCAGGGCACGCTCGACATGCTGATTCTCAAGAGTCTCACGCTCGAGCCGATGCACGGATTTGGAATCTCGCGACGCATCGAGCAGATCAGCCGCGGGGTATTTCGCGTGAATCCCGGCTCGCTGCTCGTCGCGTTCAAGCGGCTCGAGCGCGCCGGATTCATCACTGGAGAGTGGCGGTCGACCGAGAACAGCCGGCGCGCGAAGTATTACAGCATCACTCCGCGCGGGCTCAAGCAGTTCAAGGCCGAAACGCAAGACTGGGAGCGTCGAACGGCCGCCGTCACGCGGCTGCTCGAAGCGAATTGAGCGATTGCTCGTGAGTAAACGCTGATGAATCTCGTCCGCGAGCTCATCGCCGGCGTTCGATCGCTGCTGCGGCGAAACGACGCCGAATCCGATCTGGACGACGAAGTCCGCCATTATCTCGAGATGGCGACGCAGGAGCGCATTCGCGCCGGTATGCCGCCGGCGGACGCCGAGCGCGCGGCACGATTGGATCTCGGCGGTGTCGAGGCCGTGAAGGAAGAGGTCCGATGGATCGGGTGGGAGGCAACTGTGGAAACCTTCGCGCGAGACGTTAGATACGCGATTCGCCGTCTGCGGCAGAGTCCTGGATTCACGATCGTTGCCGTGGTGTCGCTCGCCCTCGGCATCGGCGCGAACACGGCCATCTTCAGTCTCGTCGATGCCACGTTGATCCAGCGTCTCCCCGTCCGAAGCTCCGGCGATCTCGTGTACATTCGCGGGTCCTCGGCGTCGCAAGCCTTCTCGTACCCGGATCTCGACGAGATTCGCCGGTACAACACGTCGTTCGACGGCGTCATCGGATGGGGAGGCGTGACCGTCAGCCTCGGAAGTGGCGACGACGTGTCGCTCGCATCGGGCGCCATCGTGACGGGCAACTACTTCGACGTTCTCGGGGTTCACGCGGCGATTGGACGAACGATCAGCGACGCAGACGATGTCACGCCCGACGCACAACCCGTCGTCGTGATCGGCGATCGCCTCTGGCGGCGGCGATTCAATCGCGATCCGAGCGTCGTGGGAAAAGACATGATGATCAACGGGCGACGGTTCTCGATCACCGGGGTGATGCCGAGCGGATTCGAGGGCGCGCAGCTCGGGATTGAGCGCGACTTCTTCGTTCCGATGATGATGCAGGCGGTGGTTCGACCGCCGCGCGGCGGCTACTCGGGCGAAATGAATCCAGATCTGCTCCACACGCGCGGCAATCGGTGGCTGTTTGCACTGGGCCGTCTGAAACCAGGCGTCACCATTGCAGCGGCAACCGCGTCGCTCGCCGGCGTGCTCAAGGAGCAACAGACTCGAGAGGCGTCGGATGAGCGAAACATGGCCGTCTCGCTCACGCCGGTCGACGACGGCGACCCCGAGTCACGATCCCAGATCGTCTCGGCGGCGAAGCTCTTGATGTCCGTCGTCGGGCTCGTGCTTCTCATCGCATGTGCGAACGTCGCGAATCTCCTGCTCGCGCGCTCGACGTCGCGCGCTCGTGAGATCGCGGTGCGCCTTTCGCTCGGCGCGAGCAGGGGGCGCCTCGTGCGCCAGTTGTTGACCGAAAGTGTCTTGTTGGCGAGCGTCGGCGGCCTCGCCGGCCTGGCCTTGGCATGGCTGACGATTCACGCCGTTCGCGCGGCCCCGCCGCCGGTCGAGGCACTGCCGATGGTCGTCAGCTTCTCGATCGATGGCCGCGTGCTCGTCTTCACACTTCTCTTATCGATCGCCACGGGCGTCGTCTTCGGACTGGTGCCGGCGCTGCGCGCATCGCGTCCGGAGCTCGCTCCGACGCTCAAGGACGAATCCTTCAGCGCGCGCCGGCACCATCGTCGCGTCGACGGGCGGAGCCTGCTCGTCGTCGCTCAGGTTGCGATGTCGCTGCTCGTCCTCGTGTCGGCGAGCCTGTTTCTCCGGAGCCTGCGAGAATCGCAAGCGGTGACGACAGGCTTCGATGCGAAGCGGGTGCTGACAGTCCCCCTGAGCATCAATCTTCTGCGCTACACGAAGGCGCAAGGGCGCCGGTTTTACGAGGAGGTCGTCGATCGAGTGAAAGCGCTGCCCGGAGTCGAGAGCGCCAGCCTCACGCGGTGGGTGCCGCTCTCGGGCAACAATGCCGTGCGCGGGCTCATGATTCAGGGTGGCGACGCGACGGAGCAACTTCTTCGGAGCGAGAACGGCGGGGATGGAAGAGGCAACCCGAATGCGACCTTCGTGCAGGTCGTCGGCAACGACTACTTCCGCACGATGGGCATTCGACTGGTGCGGGGGCGTGACTTCACTACCGCGGATATTCCGGACGGCGCGCCGGTCGTCATCGTGAACCAGGCGTTCGCGCGTGCACACTTCCAAGGCGCGGACCCGATTGGTCGACGCTTGAGCGTGAGTGGAAGGAACGGGCCGTGGGCGGAAATCGTCGGCGTCGCCGCGGACAGCAAGATGATGCGGGTCGCGGAACGCCCGATCCCGAATGTCTACTTGCCGCTCGCGCAGAATCACGAAACTGGGATGACGCTGTTGATCCGAACATCGGTCGATCCACGCACGCTCGCGCCGTCGGTCGCCAGGGAGATTCACACGATCGAAAAGAACCTGCCGGCAGCCAATGCGCGATCGCTCAGCGAATGGGTCGATCTCTCGCTGTATCTGTCGCGGGCGGGGACGCTCGCGCTCGTCGTCTTCGGAGCGCTCGCGGTGCTGTTGGCGTCGGTCGGACTCTATGGCGTGATGTCGTACGCGGTCGCCCGGCGAACGAAAGAGCTCGGCGTCCGCATGGCGCTCGGAGCGACGGCGAGCGATGTCCTCGGGCAGATCCTGCGGGAGGGAATCGCGTTGGTCGTTGCCGGGATTGTCGTCGGACTGCTCGCAGCGTATGGCGCGACCAGTCTTCTCGCGAGCTTCTTGTACGGCGTGAGTCCGAGAGATGTCGTCAGCTTTACCGCCGTGCCCGGGCTACTCGTGCTCGTCGGAGGCCTGGCGTGCTATCTCCCTGCTCGACGTGCGACGCGTGTCGACCCGATGACGGCGTTGAGGCATCAGTAACCGCGGAACGCCTGGCCGGGAGAGCGATCCTTTCGGCAGCTGCGCTGCCTCAGGATGAGCACCAAGGGCAGACACCTCGGAATAACCGCATGTCAAAACGCCTCCGCGTCGCGGAGGCGTTGCGTACTGCTATCGGTCAGGCTGCTGCGGTGTCGTCGCGCTTCTTTGGAGGCTGAGCGAACCGCGTTCCCAATTTGCGGAGCTCGGTCAGCTGCTCAGGGCTCAACTCGGGATAGCGATCGGTCATGTACGCCATCGTGTCGTTGAACCATTCCTCTTGGTGTTCCGGCTCGGAGCCGACGACACCGCACCGCATGATATGCTGGAACAATTCATCGCGAGCTTCCTCGAAGGGTGAGGGCGTCGCGGGGGCTTTCATCGTCCGGTTCTTCTGTTTGGCCATTTATGTGTGGTAGGGGAAAGAAAGACTCAGAAATCTAACGGATCACTCGCATTTTCCCCAGTGATCTTTTGGAATCGTTAGACGATGACGCGCCGGGCAATGTTGCAGCATCGTGCTCTATAAATCCGGCATTTGTCGTTCCCGTCACTCCGGGCGTGACACGCCGGTCGCGCCGACGAACTCGAGAATCATCGAAGCGAGCGACTCGGGAGCTTCCTCGGGTACGAGGCGTCCACAGCCGGGTAGGCGCACCAGGCGGCTTCCCGGGATCGTGTCGGCGAGTCGGTCGCCAAGCTTTGGACTGACGAAGGAGTCCTGATCGCCCCAGACGATGAGCGACGGCCGGTCGATGAGGCCGAGATCGATCTCCGCCATGTCTTCGTCATCGACGGCACGCGCGAGCGCGAGCAAATGGTTCACGCCTTCCTGCCCGACGTACGGAGCGAGGTAGCGTGCCAACAGACCGTCAGGCATGTGCGAGGCGTCGGCAACGCTCTTTTCCAACAGTTCCCTGATCAGAGGCGCGGCGCCAAGGACCCCGCGCGAGATTCGAAGAGCGAGACGGGCTGTGCTGCGCTGCATCGACTTGATGTCCTCGGCAGGGACATCATCGAACGCGATGGGGTTCACCAGCACCAGTCGCTCGACGCGCTCGGGTCGGCTGAAAGCGAGATGCATCGCGATGGCGGCGCCGAGGTCGACGCCGACAATCGTCGCCTTGCTCAGTCGAAGGGCCGTGAGTGCTCGATCGAGGTAGTCGGACTGCGCCGCGATGCCGTATTGGGCGTCGAAGGGCCGGTCAGATTCACCGTAGCCGAAAAGATCGATCGCGAACGCGGTGCGGCTCGACATCGCGAGGATCGGACCGACCCCGCGCCACAAAAAGCTGCAGGTGGCGAAGCCGTGGACGAGAAGAATGGGAGCGCCGCCGTGCCCATAGCGCTCGACGTGCATGGACCCCGGTCCGACCGGTATGCGTAACAAATCAGCGTCGATGAGAGTCTCCGATGTGCGCGTTTATCGTCCTGGTTGCGCGCATCTTCCTTGCGCAACCCAGGTACCATCATAGCATCTTTCTCGACTGTCGAGACGGCCGGTAGCGTCGTCGCTGGAGGCAACGTTCATGTCGGACGAGCAAACGTACGACGACGGCCGGGCGCGGAATCTGGAAGCCCTTCTGCGCGCGCTGGCCAGTCGAATTCAGGAGCTGGATCGCCAGGGGCTTCTGTTGGATCAAGCGGGCGAGCTCATGCGACTCATCGGCGATGTGCGCAGCGAGCTGTTTCACTATGAAGTCCGAATCACATACGATACGCCCGAAATCGCCGAGAGCCGGCGAATCGTGCGAGAGGCACAACAACTTGGTGAGTCCTCATGGCAAACAAGCGAGTGGACGCCCCCGGACGAAGATCCGGAGTCGTAAAGTCGTCCAAGAAGACCTCGGCATCTAATCGCGCGTTCTATCTTCTCGCCGGCGGTCTAGTGATCGTCGGTATCGGCGCATTGGCCTATTCGTCGGCGCGTCCGACAGGCGTGGCGGCGGCGAGCCAAGTCGATACCACGCTCCCTCCGGTTCAGAGCGAGGGATATGTCATGGGAAGTCCGGCAGCGAAGGTAGAGGTCGTGGAATTCGGCGACTTCGAGTGCCCGCAGTGTGGCCGCTTCGCGACGCTCACCGAGCCGGATGTCCGTACGCGGCTCGTAGCGCCTGGAACGATTCGTTACCGCTACATCGATTATCCACTGCCGATGCACCCGAATACGTGGAATGCGTCGCGTGCGGCGGCATGTGCCGACGAGCAGGGCAAGTTCTGGGAGATGCACGACGCGATCTTCGCGAACCAGGACCGGTGGGACGGGACCGCGACCAAGAATCCCGACAAGGTGCTGAAGCAAGTCGCGTCACAGATTTCGGGGATCAAGACCGACCAGTTCGATCAGTGCGTCGACACGAAGAAGACGCAGGCAAAGATCCAGGCGCACCTGAAGCTCGCGGAGGCGCGTCAGATCAACGCGACGCCGACGTTCATCTTCGGGGGCGACAAGCAATACCCCGGATTTCTCACCTACGATCAGTTCAAGAGCCTCGTCGACTCGGCGCTTGCCAAGACTCCCGAGGCAACGCCGTCGGTCGGCGGCGACACCGCGAAGAGAAGTGCTCCGCTGACGCCGACAAAGAAGGGGAATGACTAGACGCCAGCTGATGGCTCTGGTCAGCCTCGTCGGCGTGTTCGTCGGCGTTTATCTCACTCTCTACAAGTTCGGTGTAATCGGTTCACTTGTCTGCAACGTCGGATCGTGCGAGAAGGTGCAGTCGAGCAAGTACTCCGTGTTCCTCGGGCTTCCCGTGGCGACGTGGGGAATTGGCTTCTATCTGCTGATGCTCGCGCTTTCGATCGCGGGCTTGCAGGACCGGTACTCCGAATCGCGGGGGTTGTCGCTCGCGATGTTTCTCGTCGCGGGGTGGGGCCTGCTCTTCACCGCGTGGCTGAACTATCTCGAGGCGTTCGTCATCAACGCCTGGTGCGAGTGGTGCCTCGGCTCGGCGGCGATGGTGTTGGTGCTGTTCATTCTCGCGGCATTGGACTGGCGCGAGACGAGAGCGTATCTCGGCGAGCCGGAGCGCGCTTAGGGCTCGCGGGCTCGCTTCAGGATGACCCGGCCGGCGCCTAGGCGCGCTTGATCGTCCGCTGCTGGCCGCGGCCCTGTGAGGCGTCGTTGAGGCGAAGCTTTGGCTGATCCTGCTGCGATTCCTCGGCACCACCCTCGACGGCGCGGCGGCGGTACGGCACGAGGTCTTGCCCCAACACCACGAGCGTGCGCGTCGCGACGGTGCTTGCCAAAGGCTCTGGGATCGCCATCTCGCGAATGTACGTCTCGATGGCGCGGTCGAAGCTCAGATCTTCCGCGAGCGTATCGACGAACATCAACGCGTTGTCGACGTGCGCGCGAATGATTGCTTCCTCGGCACGGGCTTGAGCGAGCCGCAGACGGCGCTCGGCCGCTGGCTCGAGCTTGCGCCTGAAGATTCGCTCAGGAAAGAGACGTCGAAAGAGTGCGAGCATGGCTACCAATGTACGGGACGATGACACGTCGAACAGGGGCACATCGCGTACCGGTTTGAGACGGCCGGCGAGCCCTACGAGTCACGTCTCGAGGCGGCTTCAGCCGCCAAACCTCTAGCCTTCTTGCTCTTCGTACTGATCCTTGAGCGACTGTACCACGTTTGGATCCGCCAGCGTGGTCGTATCGCCAAGGGCGCGTCCCTCGGCGATGTCGCGCAGTAACCGCCGCATGATCTTCCCGGACCTCGTTTTTGGGAGGTCGGCTGAAAAGAGAACGTCGTCGGGCTTCGCGATGGCGCCAATCTTTTCGCCGACGAACTCGCGGAGCTCTTTTGCGAGCTCTGGGGACGGGCGGACTCCTTCCCGCACAGTCACGAACGCGGCGAGTGCTTGGCCCTTGAGCTCGTGGGATTTTCCGACGACGGCTGCCTCGGCGACCGATGGGTGTTCGACGAGCGCCGACTCGACCTCCATCGTTCCGATGCGGTGTCCGGCGACGTTGAGCACGTCGTCGACGCGACCAAGAATCCAGAAGTAGCCATCGTCATCGCGCTTCGCGCCGTCACCGGGGAAATAGAGGTCGGGACGGTCCGGCCACTTCGAGAAGTACGTTTTCACGTATCGGTCGTCATCGCCCCAGATCGTGCGGAGCATCGATGGATAGGGTCGCGTGACGGCGAGGAGTCCTCCGCCGACCTCGATCTCGTTTGCTTTGGCATCGAGCAGGGTAGCGGCGAATCCCGGGAAGGGTCGCGTCGCGCTCCCGGGTTTGGTCTCGGTGATTCCCGGGAGTGGGGTGATCGCGATGGCACCGGTCTCGGTCTGCCACCACGTGTCGACGATCGGACAGCGGTTTCCGCCGATCTTCTCGCGATACCACATCCACGCTTCAGGGTTGATTGGCTCGCCGACAGAGCCGAGCAGGCGCAGGCGCGAGAGGTCGTGCTTCGCGGGCCATTGGTCACCCCACTTCATGAAGGCGCGAATGGCGGTCGGCGCGGTATAGAGAATCGTGATGCCGTACCGCTCGCAGAGCGCCCAGAAGCGATCCTTGTCGGGCCAATCGGGCGCGCCTTCGTACATGATGCACGTCGCGCCGTTCGCGAGCGGACCATAGACGAGATACGAATGTCCGGTCACCCAACCCACGTCTGCCGTGCACCAGAAGACATCGTCGTCTTTCAAGTCGAACACGAGCTTCGTCGTCGCGGTCACGGCGGTGAGATAGCCGCCCGTCGTGTGGACGATCCCCTTCGGTTTTCCGGTGGTGCCCGACGTATAAAGGATGTAGAGGATGTCCTCGGCGTCCATCTTTTCCGGCTCGCACGTACTGGGTGCCTCGTGCATGAGGCGGTGCCACCAGTGGTCGCGACCCTCCTTTATTTCCGCGAACGCCTCACCGCCGCCCGCTCCGGCCAGGCGTCGCACGACGACGACGTGCTCGATCGTCGGGCACTCCTCGAGCGCCTTGTCCGCGTTCCGTTTGAGCGGGACGGTGCCGCCACGGCGATACCCGCCGTCGGCAGTCACAAGGACCTTTGCTTTTGCGTCGTTGATGCGATCGCGAAGTGATTCCGGCGAGAACCCGCCAAACACCACCGAGTGGACCGCGCCGATGCGCGTGCAGGCAAGCATCGCGATCGCGACTTCCGGAATGAGCGGCATGTAGATCGCGACGCGGTCGCCGCGCTTTACACCGAGCTTCTTCAGAACATTCGCAAACTTCTGGACCTCGATGTAGAGGTCCCAGTACGTCAGCGTTCTCCGGTCGCCGGGCTCACCCTCCCAGATCAGCGCGGCCTTGTTACGCCGCGCGGATTTCACGTGGCGGTCGACGCAGTTGACGGAGACGTTCAGCTGTCCGCCGAGAAACCACTGGGCGTGCGGTGGTTTCCAGTCGAGAACTTTATCCCACTTCTTGAACCACTCGAGATCGTTGGCTTTCTCTTCCCAAAACGCCTCGGGATCCCTGGCAGCGAACTCGTAGATCGCTGGATCCGAGACGAGGGAGTCGTGACGAAATTCGTCAGAGGGCGCGAACTTGCGATTCTCGCGGAGGAGGTCGTCGATCTCGATCATTTGACAGGTGTCAGGTGCCAGGTGCCAGGTGGCAGAGAAAGCGGAACGAATCGTTTTTTTAGATGAAACCAGAACAACAGAACAACAGAACAACAGAACAACAGCAGCCAAAACGGAACAACGAATACGGCGAGATCTACTTCAAGCCAAACTCCGCCTCATTCGACGTCTGTGGAACAGCGAGATGCAACAGGCGAGCGAGCAGATCGTGAAGTGTACGATTTTCGCGAGCCGGAAGCCGAACCCCAGACTTGAAATCGGGGCCCGAGGCGAGAAAGACACCCATCATCTCCGGGGTTTTTGGATCGTAACCGTGTTCGCCGAGTGTGTACAAGGCGCGCGGATTCGTGGTCACGTATTCGTAGCCGGGATCCGCGAGCAGGAAGATGTCGCCGAACCGACGATTCTGCTCGGTCTGCCACTCCGCTGGAAATTGTCCCGGACGGAAGACATGCGTGTGCGGGACGACGCGATATCGATTGGCCAGCGAGTCGAGACTCAGGCCAGGACTCGCGGGATCCGCCCATACCGAGAACGTCGCGTGCTCGTTGTCGACGAGCGCTCCTTTCGGTGGAACGAGACTATCGAGATCGATATCGTGCTCGCGCGGCACATACACGAGGCCGTGGTCCGAGACGATGATAAGGTCGACTCGGAGCGACGCGAACTGCCTCAGAGAATCACGCAGCACCCCGATGGTTTTGTCGGCGTCGCGAACGCCCGCGAACGCCTCCGGAGCGTCTGGTCCGTACCGGTGGCCCGGAACGTCGACGACGCCCGAGTACATGAGGATGAGCCTCGGCCGCTTGTCGGCGGGAAGCCGAAGCCACCGCATCGTCTGCGTGATTTTCGCGGAATCCGGGACTGTTGCGTCGAACGGATACCAGTACGAGGGGCGTACCCCGCCGATCTCGGCCTCGCTGCCCGTCCAGAAATAGGCCGCGGTGCGGATCCCCGCGCGCTCGGCCGACACCCAGATCGGTTCGCCGCCGAAGAATGAACCATCGTTCGCCGACGTGCGACGGAACCACACGCCGCGAATGGGATCGAAGAACTGGTTGAGCGTGATCCCGTGTTGGCCTGGCGTGAGGCCGGTCGCCATAGAGTAGTGGTTCGGGAATGTCTTCGACGGGAACTCGGGACGGAATGGGGCCCGGACACCATCGGACATCATCCGATGGAAATTCGGAAGGGTATCGCGGTCGAGGAATCGATCGCCCAGGGCGTCGAATGAGACGACGACGACGGTCGGCAGACTCTGCGTGCCCGGTGATGTCGCAGCGGTATGACCGCATGCCGCCAACAGCGCGAAGCTCAGCAGCGACCCGCATCCCGCGCTGACGAGAGACCGCCGGCGCGCTCGGATCAAGGCTTAGCGCCAGAAGTGAGCTGCGCTCGGACCTTGCCGTCGGAGTCGAGTCGTTGCAGGGCGTCGCGTGCTTCTTTCGCGCCGTCTCTCAGCTGCGGGGCATCGGCGTTGTGCCACGCGGCGGCAACGAACGAGTACGCGTCGACCGCTCGTTCGCGATCTCCGACTTTTTCAGCGAGGCGTCCGCGCTCGAGCTCGCGAACGGTGAAGAGCAGATCGGGGGACGGCGTGTGTCGTTCGAGCAGGGCGAAAGCCCGCTTCGGGTTCGTCTTGCCAATGAGGCGCGCCGTGACGAAGCGATCGAATGGCAGATTCACCAGCGTGTCGGGAAGCGCGTCGAACAGTCTCGTGGCGGTCGCGGTGTCGCCGCGCGCGAGCGCGACGTACGCATGCATCGACCCGACGACATAGTTGATCACCGGCTGTCTCGCGATCGACGTGTCGCGCCGCATGGCCTTCTCGATTCTCGTCGTGGCGTCGATGAGCGTCGACGTGTCTCGGACGAGGGCAAGGAAAGGCAGCGGATACAGAAACGCGTCGTTGCGCTCCTCGAACAGGGGCACCAGGACTTTCTTCGCGCTGTCGGTCGGAATCAGGCCAAGGCCGGCGATCTCGGAAATGAGATATGTGCGTTGTTTCAGCATCAGTGCCCACGCTTCATTGATCCGGCCATGAAGCGAGAGCTGATTCGCAAGAAGATTGGTGAGGCCACGGCTCGAATCCACCGAAGCGCGGCGAATCGCACCACGAAGCAAATGAATACCCGTTTCGGCGCTGTCCGGCATTCGGGCGATCGCGGTGTAGGCCTTCTGGACGACCCGTGCCGGCAGTGTATCGATCGCGGCGTCCAGCTGTTGTGGCGTCGTTTTCGGGTTGATCGCCAGCGCGGCCAAGCGGATGCCTTCGCCTTCGAAATCGCGCGGATCCCGACGCAGGTAGGCGTCAGCATACTTGCGTGCGGCGTCGGGTCCGTAGCGACTCGCGAGCTCGATCGCGTGAATGTAGGCCGGCGCGAAATCCGAATCCGCCGCGATGGCGTGATCGAAATAGCTCAGGGCCTCGCGATCCGTGACGGTGAGGTCGCCGTGGTACCGCATGTCGCCAAGCATGTACCAGGCTTCCGGATCATTCGGATATTTGTCGACCGCCGCCTGCATCGCTCCGATGGCGGCGCGCGTCTCCGACACATTGCGAACGCCCCGCGTGTTCACTCGACCGTAGTGGCCGACCGCCGCGAGGAAGAGCGAATCGTGGAGCGAAAGGCCTGGACGATTGAGCTGTCCCGCTTTCTGATTGGCCGTGTTTCCCTCGGGATCGCCCGCGCCCTTCTGCCAGCCTGTCGCCTGCGCGAGGTGAAGGTAGGCAATCCCAAAGGTGGAATCGAGCGCGACGGCCTCTCGGAACGCCGCGGCGGCCGAATCCCATTGCGTGCGCCGGAAGTACTGGGATCCCTGTAAGAAAGCTTTAATAGCGGGAAGGGAACCCGACCCGAGCGACGCGATCCGCCCCCCGCCAATCGAATGATAGGGGCCGATGGCGCTGAGCACTTTGACGCTCAGCGAGTCGGTGACGCGATCCATACGGGCGATGGAATCGCGGAACTGAACCTCGATCGGCTGGGCATCACGCGTTGCGTCGACGACCCACGCCTTCGCGTCGACGAGATCGCGACCCGCCGGCTGGAGTTGGCCGTACACGACGATCTGCGCGCCGACGCGTTTTCCAAATTGCGTCGCGACTGTCCGGTCGGCGTGCCCTGTCCATTTCTTGATCGACGCACTCGGCGGCACGGACCGGATTGGGCCGGCACCGTCGAGGTTTCGCGAGAGCACGTCGACCATTCCTTCTTTCCACAGGCCGAGCTGTGGGTCGAGGACCTCGAACGGAGCGACCGCGATGGAGACCGACCCGATCGGCGCGGCGGGTTTGTACAGCATGCGATATCCGCCGATCGCCGCGGCAGCGACGGCAGCTAGTCCCCCGACGACGCTCCATGCGGATACCTTGCGGCGGCGCGCCGACGTCCGAATCTGAAAAGAGTCGTGAGTTCCACTCGCCTCGAGTTGCGTGACAAGGTCGCTTGCCGATTGGGCTCGAGCGGACGGATCCTTCTCGAGGCAGCGATTGACGAGCGCGATCAGCGACGCCGGCGCATCGGGCCGCAGGTCTCGAATCGGCGTGGGCTTCTCGAGAACGTGCGCGGCGAGCATCTGCTGCGGCGACTTCCCGGCGAAAGGCGACTTGCCGGTGAGCATCTCGTAGGCGACGCAGCCGAGGGAGTAGATGTCTGCCCGGTGGTCGACGTTTGGATCGCCGGCGACCTGCTCGGGCGCCATATAGGCCGGTGTACCGAGCGAGGTGCCGAGGGTTGTCAGCGATTCGGACGAGTCGCTCGATGTCTCGCCGTTCTTCCCGTGCTGAGCCGCGACGATCGCCTTGGCGATGCCGAAGTCCGCGACCGTCGATGCACCGCCCGAGAGGAGGATGTTGTCGGGCTTGATGTCACGATGCACGATGCCGTCAGCGTGCGCGTAGGCAAGCGCTTTGGCGACGTCCGCGAGGATGCCGATCGTCTCAGGAACCGGCAGCGGCCCACCGGCGAGGCGCGTTCGCAGCGATTCGCCCTTCACGAAGGGCATGACATAGAATGGCAGGCCGTCGACCTGGCCTGCGGTCAGCACGGGCACGATGTGCGGATGTTGCAGGCGCGCCGACAGCTGGACTTCGCGATTGAATCGCTCGGCGTTCACCCCAGCGGCAAGCTCGGGGAGAAGGACCTTGAACACCACCGACCGTCCGAGGGCGTTGTCGTCGGCGAGGAAGACTCGCGACATGCCGCCGCCGCCCAATTCCCGAACGATTGTGTACCCCGAGCCGAGCGATTGCTGAAGCTGTTCGGCGAGTTCGACGGCCACGACACCTCGACGGCGCAAGTGGAGCGCGGACGAGCGATGCTCGTCGCCGCAGAGAAGATATGAGTCGGGTCGAGGGGCCAACAGAGTGTGATGGCTTGTCTTATGTTTGACGCATGTTGGCGTTCAGGATGACTCGCCCCAGGGCGAGACGGGCCAGTGTGACTCGCGATGCCGAGTGACGCTGCCGTCGAAGTATCTGGCGTCACGAAGCGATTCGGGCGTCGTCGGGCCGTGGACGGCGTCGACCTCACGCTGTCGTCCGGAGAGTGTCTCGCGCTGTTCGGACCGAACGGGGCCGGGAAGACGACCTTGCTGCGCTTGATTGCCGGCTTGCTCAAGCCGACGACCGGGACTGTCCGGGTCGGCGGGCGGTCGCTTCGCGACGACGCGTCGGCGAGATCGCAGGTCGGGCTCATCTCGCATCAGAGCATGCTGTACGCTGCCTTGACGGTGCGCGAGAACGTCGAGTTCGCGGCAAAGCTCTACGGCGTGCGAGATCCGCGCGACGCGGCGATGCGTGCGCTCGAGCGAATTCGGATCGTCGAACGCGCGTCGACGCCGGTGCGCTCGTTGAGCCGCGGCCTGCAGCAGCGCGTGTCGATCGCGCGCGCGATCGTCCATGAGCCGGCGGTCGTCTTACTCGATGAGCCGTATACGGGTCTCGATGCGGCCGGCGGAGCCGCGCTGACCGACGTGTTGCACCTGCTTCGCTCGTCGAACGCGGCACTGATCCTCGTCACGCACAACGTCGACGAGGGGTTGGCGGTCGCGTCGCGCGCGGTCGTCATGCTCAACGGCCGATTTGCCCGCACGGACGACGTCGACATGCTCGATGCGCGGAGCTATGGCGCCGAGTATCGCGCGATGGTCGTCGCGACCGCGGAGATGCCGCGCAAGGCGGCCGTTCCCGCGTGAGAACGTCTGCGCCGCCAGGTACGTTCGCCGCGGCCTTGCTCGTCGCGCGGAAAGATCTGGCGATCGAATTCCGCTCGCGGACGGCGTTCCTGTCCGCGCTCGTGTTCTCGGTTCTCGCCATCACGATTTTCTACTTCGCGTGGGACGCGTCGATCGTCTCGCCCGCGGACCGAGCGCCCGGCGTGCTCTGGGTCGTCCTGACCTTTTCGGCGCTGCTCGGGCTCCAGCGATCATTTTCCATCGAGGAGCACGACCGAGGAATCGATGCTCTCCTCGTCTCGCCCGTGAGTCGGGAAGCGATCTATCTCGGGAAGGCGATCGGGAACTTGATTTTCTTGTGCGCGATTCAGCTCGTGTCCATCCCCGCGCTCGCGCTGTTCTACAATATGCCGGTGGGCAGGCCGTTGCTCGTCGTCTCTGGAATCGTGCTGCTCGCGATGATCGGCATCGTCGCGGTGGGTACATTGTTCAGCGCGATGGCGGTGAACACGCGTCTCGCGGAGTTGCTGCTTCCGATGCTCAGCCTCCCGTTCTTCGTGCCCATCCTCATGAACGCGGCTCAGGCGGCGACGGCAGTGTTCGCGGGTCGGCCAATCTCGGAAGTGTCGAACTTGTTGAAGATCCTCGTCGCGTTCGACATCGTGTTTGTGTTCGCTTGCATGTGGGCTTTTCCCTTTACGCTCGAAGAATGACTTCCGCGGCTCTGGGCGCGCGCGATCGCGCGGACGCCTTTTCAAAACCTGTCATCAACGCGTGGCTGCTCGTTGGCATCGCGGCAGTCATCGCCGTGTACATTCGCGCGATTTATTTCACGCCGATGGAAGCGCGGCAGGGCGCTGTTCAAAAACTCTACTACATCCACTTTCCAACGGCACTCGGCGCATACATCGGTGTCGGCATCACGGCGCTCTGTTCAGTCATCTACTTGTGGCTGCATGACGAGCGCGCGGACCGACTCGCCGAGGCAGGGGCCGAGGTGGCCGCGACGTTTCTGGTTGTCGTGATGGCGATGGGTTCGATCTGGGCACACGTCGCGTGGGGGGCGTGGTGGGTGTGGTGGGATTTGAGGCTCACGCTCACGCTGTTTCTCTGGTTCGTGACGATCGCGTACCTCGTGCTCCGCGGCGCCATCGACGAGCCAGCGGCTCGAGGCCGCTACTCGGCGGTCCTCGGAATTCTCGGAGCACTGTTGATTCCGTTCATTCACTTGAGCGTCTACTTCACCGACGCGCACGTGCATCCAATGCCGATCGTGGCGAAGCCGGCGAAGCCGTCGCTGTCGCCGGAGATGCTCACCACGTTTCTCGCCGCGTTCGTGGCGTTTTCGGTCTTCACGCTTGGGCTGATCGCCGCGCGATATCGGTTGGGTCTCCAGCGCGACACGCTGGCGGAGCTCGAGGCCGAGCGGGGACACGCCTAATGCCGGATACCTATTCGTCGTTCGTTGCCGGGTATACGGTCGCCGCGATCATTCTCGCCGTGTACATCCTGACGCTGGTCGTGAGATCACGAAAGCTTCGCGCGAAGATCGACGAGCTCGAGCCGCGTCGGCCTGAGATCTGATGTCGACCGGCATCGTCTATCTCGTCGGCGCGGGACCGGGTGATCCGGGGCTGCTCACGCTCCGCGGCGGCGAGCTGCTGGTGCTCGCGGACGCGATCGTGTACGACGCGCTCGCGAACCCGGCGCTGCTCGCGATGGCGTCGGTCAGCGAGCGCGAAGAGCCGGTCGAGCTGTACGATGTCGGCAAACGCGGCGGTGCGAGCGAGTCCGCGCGCCAGGACGACATCAACGCGCTCCTCGTGCGCCTCGGGAAAGAAGGGAAGCGCGTGGTGCGGCTCAAGGGTGGCGATCCGTTCGTCTTCGGCCGCGGCAGCGAGGAGGCCGAAGCGCTCGCGCAGGCGGGCGTTCCGTTCGAGGTCGTGCCCGGCGTGACGGCAGGAATCGCGGCACCGGCGTACGCCGGGATTCCAGTCACGCATCGCGGTCTGTCGACCTCGGTGACGTTCGTGACGGGGCATGAGGATCCTCTAAAAGAGCAGAACACCGTGGATTGGTCGGCGCTCGCGCGAGCCGGCGGGACAATCGTGCTCTACATGGGCGTGAAGTCGCTCCCGCGAATCGCGTCGGCCCTGACGGCCGCAGGCATGTCGGGCGACACTCCAGCTGCCGCGGTCCAGTGGGGGACGTACGGTCGACAACAAACGGTCGTCGGCACGGTCTCGACACTCAGCGACGAGATTCAGCGCGCCGGAATCGAGGCGCCGGTCATCACGGTCATCGGCCCCGTCGTGGCACTTCGCGATTCGATCGCGTGGTTCGACAGGCGACCGCTGTTCGGAAAGCGAGTTCTCGTGACGCGCGCGCAGGCGCAGGCCGCGACGCTGAGCGAGCTTCTTTCCACCGCGGGCGCGGACGTCGTGGAGATGCCGGCCACGAGGATCGAGACCTCGAGCGCCCCCGAGATCGATGCGGTCGTCGCGCGATTGAGGACCTATCAGTGGGTGATTTTCACGAGTCAGAACGGCGTGCGCGTTTTCTGGGACGCTCTCCGCCGACAGGGGCTCGATTCTCGCGCGCTCGCGAACGCGAAGGTCGCGGCGGTCGGACCGGCGACGGCCGACGCGCTGCTCGATCGTGGAGTCGTCGTCGATGTCTCTCCCGAACGATTTGTCGCGGAAGCCTTGCTCGACGCGCTTCGTGAGCGCGACGACGTTCGTGGCTCGCGAGTTCTGTATGCCGCCGCAGACGGCGCACGCGACGCGCTCCCGCAGGGACTCGGCGAAATCGGCGCGATCGTCGACAGAATGAATCTCTATCGATCGGTGCCGGATGGCGCTGGCGCTGACGAGATTCGCGCGAAGCTCACGGACGGTGATATCGATCTCGTGACGTTCACGTCGGCATCGGCAGTTCGCGCGTTCGCGTCGGCCGTCGGTGACGACGCGGCCAAGCGCGCACGAGCGGCATCGATTGGTCCGGTGACCTCGGACGCAATTCGCGCCGCCGGCATCGAGCTCGCAGTCGAGGCAGACGTCGCCACGATGAGCGGGCTCGTCGACGCGATCGTGGACCACTACGGCGCGCTCGCCGGCTGACGCGTGGCAAAGCGAAAGAGCGGCGAGATCCGAATCGCGACGCGGTCGTCGGAGCTTGCGCTTCGTCAGGCGCGGCAGGTGCAGGCCGCGCTGGCCGAACGCGGCGTTGCGTCGGAGCTCAAGACTTACAAGACGACGGGCGACAAGCGCCTCGACGAACCCCTCGCCGCCATCGGCGCGAAGGGCTTGTTCACCAAGGAGCTCGAGACCGATCTCGCGAACGGCAAGGTCGACTGCTGTGTGCATTCTCTAAAAGATCTTCCGACAGAGATGCCAACGGGGCTGACGATCGCCGCGCTGTTGCCGAGGGAAGATCCCCGAGACGTCCTCATCGTGAACGCCGTCGTCGGCGCGAGCTCGTTGGCGGACATGCCAGCGGGTTCGCGCATTGGAACCTCGAGTCTTCGCCGTCGGTCGCAGCTGCTTGCGATTCGACCGGATCTCGAGGTCGTCGATCTTCGAGGCAACGTTCCGACGCGAATCAAGAAGGTCGATCAGGGGCTCGTGCACGGCGCCATTCTCGCTGCAGCGGGTCTTCACCGACTGGGCGTGTCGCAGCAGATCACGTCGTATCTCGACGCTCCTGCCTGGTTGCCGGCGGCTGGGCAAGGCGCGATCGCCGTGCAGATCCGTGCCGACGACGATGCATCGCGCGCGCTGTTCGCGCCGATCGCTCATGAGGACACGATGATCGACGTCGAGGCGGAGCGGGCCTTTCTCTCGGCGCTCGAGGGCGGTTGTCAGGTTCCGATCGGCGCGCTGGTGGTGCGGAAGGACGACCGTCGCGTGCTGTATGGATTCATCGGCGACGTCGACGGCAAGCGTCTCGTCCGTGGAGAGATCGAGCTCGATGTCGGAAAGCCGCAGTTGAGCGGAGTACGGCTCGCGAACGAGCTTCGGTCGCGAGGCGCGAGCGATATCCTCGAAGGACTTCGTCGCGCGGAGCAGGTGCCGGCACCTCAGCCGGAGTAGGTCTTCGCTCATGCCGGCGAAGGAGCGTCTTCCCGTCGCCGACTCAGGATGACCACGGGGGCCTCGCGGCGGCTTCCCAGTCAGCGCACCACGAACGAATACAACGCAACCGGAACGATCGAGCCGAACACACCCACGGCGCCGTCGAGATGTGTGATGATGCCACGGCCGGTGAAGAAATCACTCGTGCGCCGATAGTAGTCGTAGTAGTTCGCATCGACGGCGCTCACGACGACACGATGTGTGAGCCCGGGCCAGAAGGCCGGACGACCATTCGAATCGTCCACGCGGCCCGGCACTGAAGCCGTCGTGTCGGCAAACATGCTGAACGACGAGCGCGGCGACTCGATGTATACCTCGAACGCGCTCGCGCCCTTCGATGCATGCCAAGCGAGGGACAGCGTATCGCGGGCGTAATCGAAATCCGGGAGCGGCGAGACGATCGATATCGGGTCGACACTCGGGACGGTCGTCACGCCGCTCGCCTCTCGTCCGTCAGGCACGAGGACGTGAAGACGATATGTTCCGCCGGGGACGATGGCGCCGATTCGAGAGAATGAGAACTTGTAGCGCGTCGAGACCGGCGGAAGCACGCCCGTTTTCGTGACCGCCCCGGTGTCCTGCACCTGTTCAGCGACCACCGTTCCACCGCTCGGCGTCGTGATGATCACGGTGGCACCGGTGGCGTCGCGCTGTTGTGACTCGAGACCGGTCGTCGTCTGCACCACGACGAACTGATCGTTCGCCGACGCATCGAGCACCGCATGGATGACGACGGTTCTCGCGTTGGGTGTGATTCCGGTCTGGTCGACACATGCGCCGGCGAGCAGCGCGAGACCGAGAACGATGTCAGTACGCAACGTTGACTCCAAACGTCGGCGCGAACGGCAGGTTCGGGAATGACGCCCGGTTCGATCGGCCGGTGAACGTGAACATGTATGCCGCCGGATTGTGCGCGTTGAAGACGTTGACGATGCTCAGATACGGATTCATGGGAAGACCGAACAAATGGCCTCGCCGGTCCACGCTGACGTCGACGCGCGTGTACCAGGGCAGCCGCTCCGAGTCGAACGCTCCCGGAATGAGCTCGTCGTCCGATGACGGGCCGGTACTCACCCACTTCTGGGTTACAGGGTCATAGCGGTCGCGGCGAAATCCGCCGTTGACCGGCGTATACGGCATTCCGGTCGCGATGTTTGCTCGCGCCCCGAGGGTCACGGGGCCGGAGTGCCAGCTGCCGACGAGATTGAGATTGTGACGCCGATCCTGCGCTGGCCAATATCCAATTCCATCGGCGCCGACGCGAGCGTTGATCCCGTACGAGTACGCGAGCCAACCACTGAACGGACCGCCGTCGAGTTGGCGGAGCAAAACGTCGACGCCGTAGGAGTAGCCGCGAACCTGGGACAGCTCGTCTCCAGCGACGCGAGGGTCGTTATTCAAGTTCGGAACGAGCAAATGCTCATATCGCTTGTAATACGCCTCGACGTGAAGGAGACGGAGCGGCGTCACCCATCGCTCGACGCCGAGCGTCGCGTCCCTCGCCCGCGAGACGGGTGCTTGCGCGTCACTCGCGATCCAGAACTGGAGCGGCTGCACGGGTTCCTCTTCGCGGCCGAGCGAGTGCATCCACTGCGCGTAGGTTCCAGCGCCGGCCGTGATCGCCGTGGTTCGGCCGATGAAGTATTTCAGCGAAACGCGGGGTGAGACACCGGTCCAGCGCGCGGTCGGGACCGACTCGAGTCGAAGACCGACGTCGGCGAGCAGCGACTCGCGCGGACGCCACACTTGGCTGGCGTACACGGACGCCCAGTTCGACCGCTGGCTCAGCGAATCGAATGGGATGAAGTCACCAAACTGCTGGCTGATGGAGCTGGCGGCATATTGAATTCTCTGGCGCGCGACCTCGTAGCCGAGTGTTCGGACAGTCGCACCTCGATAAGACGTGAGGGAGCCGCCGACGCGGACTTCGCTCAGCGAGTTCCGTGCGTGAAATAAACTCTCCGTGACGTCCGAGTTCGCCCCGAAATGCGTGAGTGAGAATCGCTGGGCGATGACCGCACTGTCGCCCAATGAGATTCCTGTAAAGCGAGGATGCTCATCGAGGCGCTTCGAGAGCGTTGCGCCGATGACCGAGTTTCCCCAGTTCGCGCCGACGGCATCGCTTCCTGTCCCCGCCGCCGCATCCAGGCCGTCGTATCCGGTGATCGCGAGTCGGACTCCGTTGGCGAACGCTCGGGTCACGTGGCCCTGGACGTCCTGAAAGTGGTAGGGAAACGAATACGGCGTGAGAAGATCGACTATCGCGTCGGCATACGTGCGGCGCGCGGCGAGCGTCCATGTGCCGTTGCCGTTCGCGAACGTTTCGCCAACCGACGCGCTCGACGACACGAGCGAGACATCGGCGGTGCCATGTAGGTCGCCGCTCGTCGGCTCGGCCGATTGCACATCGAGGACGCCGGACAGTCGTCCACTATAGCGCGCCGGTAGCGCGCCTTTGTGGAGCTCGACATTGCCGACCGTTGCGTCGATGAAGGTGCTGAACAGACCGCCGAGGTGGTACGGGTTATAGATCGGGTATCCGTCGATCAGGACGAGACTCTGATCGCCCTCGCCTCCGCGGACGTTGAATCCGGCGGACCAGTCGCTTCGCGCTTCGATGCCTGGGAGCAATTGGACAGATCGCATCAGATCCGGCTCGACGAAGGTCGGCGACGCGCGCAGCTCGCGACCGGTGATCGAAATGCCGCCGACGTTCGTCTGCGATTCGAAGGTCTGTCGCTCGGTGCGAAGGGCATCGGTCCGGACGGCCGGAAGGCTCACGGGTGCGCGAATCGAGTCCGCCGGCGCGGCTTGGGCTCGAGCGCGCGGCGGTACGCCGGCCACGATGATGACTTGTCCGCTCCGCGACACCCGCGCACGGAGGTGGAGCGGCTGCGTCACCTCGAGGATGGCGATCGCCACCGAACGATCGTGCGGCGCAACAGAGGTCTTCGTCGCGATGCCAGCGAGCGCCGGATCGAACGTCAGATCCACTCGAGCGGACGTCGCGATCATGCGCAGCGCGGAGCCGGCGGGAAGATCCATGAATCCCATGGAGATCTTCACTGCCAATGCCGGTATGCTGTTGCCATCGCTCCGAAGATCAGCAAACACTGAATCGCCCGTGGCCGTCTGCGCGGACGCGACGCGCAGGCTCGCCGCGAGAATGAGTGGGATCGTCGACTTGCGAGTCATCGTGGTCTCGCGGTGAACGTGATCGTTCGCCCGGAGCGCTCATAGCGAGCGCCGAGGGTTGCGCCGAGTGCGTCGAGCACGGCGGGAAGCGACGGGTGGTTGTAGACCGCTGTGATGCGTCGCGTTGCAAGACTCGCATCGGCGCGGATGTCGACGTCAAACCATCGTCCGAGCTCTCGAGCGACCTCCGAGAATGCCTGCGCGTCGAAGGTCAGAGTGCCGCCGATCCATGCGCGATAGGTCGCGGAATTTGCGTCGGGAACCTGCACCGGTTGGTTCCCGCCAACCACGAGCGCGACCTCACCGGCGCGAACGATGACGCGACGTCGCTCACCTGTTCGACTTGCGACGGCAACGACACCGGAGCTCACGGCGACGTCCACCGACGAATCGGCTCCGTAAGCGCGAACGACGAACTCCGTTCCGACGTCAGTGATGTCGGCACTGCCGGTGTGCACGACGAACGGACGCGCAGCGTCGTGCTCGACGTGAAAGTCCCCGAGTCCGTCGAGAGTGATCTCGCGGCTCCGCGACAGGCTGTCGTAGCGAAGCGTACTGGCTGGACCGAGCGTGATCGTCGAGTTGTCCGCGAGATGGATGACTCGTCGCTCGCCTGGAGCCGTACGGACGACCTCAAACGACGGTTCACGGTTTCGCCAGCGGAGGAGTCCTACCGCTGACCCTCCGGCCATGAGAACGACGCCGGCCGCCGTCGCCGCCCACCGCCAACGACGTCGCATTCGCCGATGTGAACTGACGGACAGCCCCTCGGCGGTGATGCGCTCGTGCAGCGACGACCACTCTCGATCGGTGCGCCAAGCACGACGCGGGGCCGGCGATTCATCGTCCATGTGCCAAAGACGCGAATCCGCCGAAAAACCCTACCTCGTCTTCACCCCCGAGGCTCTCGGCGTTCGACGAATCTCGCCGCGTGATCTCCGAGGGCGGCCTTGAGCTTTGCCTTCGCGGTCGAGAGCAGTTTCTCGACCCCTTTGGTCGAGATTCCCATGGCGGTCGCGATCTCCGTATGAGACATCTCATATTCCCATTGCAGGAGGAAGGCGAGGCGAGTTCGCGTCGGAAGGTTGTCGATGGCCTGCCGCACGGCGAGGACGGTTTCACGACCCTCGAGCAGGCGGTCCGGTGAAGGCCGGGATCCGGTTTCGGCCGCGAGCGTCGAGTGCTCGGACCATCGACGGGCGACCGCGACATGCCGGAGATGGTGGACGGCCCGATTGCGCGCAGCCGCGAACAGATACGCGCGCATCGATCGCGCCTCCGGAAAGCGCGCCCGGTCGACCCACACCACAAAGAACAGCTCCTGAACGATCTCCTCGGCCACCGCCTGCGAGTGGACGAAAGAGTCGACGACCTCGCAGAGGGGTGCGTGGAGCGTGCGGAACAGCGCCTCGAAAGCGCTGACGTCGCCGTCGCGAATGCGACGAGCGAGCGGAAGGAGTGGGTCGGCGGCTGAATCCTTCACGACGCCATGATACCCGGGTCCGGGGGAACGGCGCCAAAGGTATTTCCGGCTGGTCCATTGCGCTCGAGACGGCGGCTTGCGCGACACGGCCGGTCCGTCCTATGTTGTGGTTAACCAAACGGTCAAACAATATGGTTAAACCATCCGGCCGAGCCAAGAAGACGCCCGCGCCTCAGAGCGACGCGGATACCGAGCAACGCATTCTCGACGCGGCACACCGCGTCTTCGTGCGACGGGGAACCGCTGGCGCCCGCATGCAGGAGATCGCCGACGAAGCCGGCGTCAACAAAGCGCTCCTCCACTACTACTTCCGCAGCAAGAGCCGGCTCGCGGAAGCGGTCTTTCAGCGCGTCGCCAAGGACATCTTCGCGCGGCTCAGCGACGCCGCGGGATCGGACATGGAGCTCGAGGAGAAAGTGCGACGCATCGTCGACATCTACCTCGATGAGCTCTCCAAAACGCCCTACGTCCCCGGCTACGTCATCGGCGAGATGAATCAGCATCCCGAGCGCGCTCGCCAATTCCTCGACGCCGTACGGCAAAACCAGGGAAACAACGGCGTCCCGGTGTTTCTCGCGAAGGTCGCGTCGGAGATCCAGACCCGCGTGCGCGCCGGCACGATGCGCCCCATCTCGCCGCGGCAGTTCATCGCGAATCTCGCGGCGCTCTGCGTCTTCCCGTTCGCCGCGCGCCCGATGCTCGGCGCTGTCCTCGGCCTCGATGACCGCGCCTTCAAGGAGTTCATCGCCGAGCGAAAAGACGGACTGGCCGACTTTTTCTTGAGTGGGCTGCGGCCATGAGAATTCTCTTACTTCTCGCGGCCGGCGTGCTTTCATCTCGCGCCGCTGTCGCACAGACCGCCGGCGGCGACACGCTTCGCCTGCGCGATGCGACAAGCGCCGCCATCAACACCGACCCGCGCCAGCGACAGATCGCCCTGCAGGCCTCGGCCACCGAGCTCCGCATTCGAAATGTCTTGGCGACGCGCCTTCCGCAAATCACTGGCAATGGCCAAGCACAGTATCAGTCGGCGGTCACGCGCATCGCGGTGCCGATCCCTGGGATCACGATTCCCTCGCCGTCGCGCGACACGTACGACGCCCACGTCAACGCGCAGGAATCGATCTTCGATCCGACGCTGTCCTCACGACAATCGCTCGAGCGCGCCCAGCTCGCGGAGTCGCAGGCCGGCGTTCGAACGACGGTGTTCGGACGACGCCAAGAAGTAAACGACGCATTCTTCGCCGCGGCGACGCTCGAGCAGAGGCTCGGCGAGATCGGCCTGGCGATCACGGATCTCGAAAGCCGGCTCAAGGAGGCCGTGACGCGCTTCCGAGAAGGCGCCGCGTTGCCGAGCGACACCGCGGTCGTCGCCGCGACGCTCCTGCAACGCCGGCAGGACCTCTACCAGACGCGCGCGGATCGATCCGCGGCACTCGCGAGATTGTCCGATCTCACCGGACGGCAGGTCTCGCCGGCGACAACGATGGTCGTTCCGAATCTCGACGCGGCTGTCGCGCAGGCGCTCGCGAACCTCGGCCAACTCAAAGGCCGTCCGGAATACGAGCAGTTCAGCGCGACGCGGGAGCGCCTCGCGAAGCAGGAACAACTCGACGCGGCGCAAGACAAGCCACGCGTGTCGGCATTCGGGCGGCTCGGCTACGGACGGCCAGGTCTCAACGTGTTGAGCTCGAGCTTCGACAGCTACTGGCTCGCCGGCGTGCAGGTCCAATGGTCGCCGTGGAATTGGGGCACGACTGATCGCGATCGCCAGTCGCTCGAGATTCAGCGAGAGATCGTCTCGACAAACGAAGCGTCGTTCACCGAGTCGCTCCATCGCGGCATTCGACAAGCGATCGCGACGATCGCGGGGCTCGACAGCTCGCTCGCGCTCGACGACCAGATCGTGGCACTGCGCGAACGGATCGAAGCCGAGACGCGCGTGAAGCTGAACGAGGGGGTCGTCACGACCGCCGAATACGCCGATCGCAGCACTGACGTCCTCGACGCGCGACTCGCTCGAATCCGGCATCGTGTTCAGCGCGCACAAGCTCAGGCCAATCTCCTCACCACGCTCGGCGTGGAGGTTCCATGATAAAACTCACATACGCGGTCGCGTTGTCGATGCTGCTGATCGCCGGCTGCAAGAAGGCCACGCCACCGGACGCGTACGGCAACGTCGAGGCGACGGAGGTCGTCGTCGGAGCCCAGACGAGTGGGCAGCTCGAGCAGTTCACGCCAGCCGAGGGCAACAAGATCGCGGCGGGAGAAACGGTGGCGGTCGTCGACACGTCGGCGCTCGTCCTGCAGTTGCAACAGATTCAAGCCCAACGGGGCGCGAGCGGCTCGCGGGTGAATGAAGTCGCCAAGCAGATCGGAGTACTGGAAGCGCAGCGCTCGGTCTCCGAACGCACGTATCAACGCACGAAGCGGCTGTTCGATCAGCAGGCGGCGACGGCGCAACAGCTCGATCAGGCCGATCGGGATCTCCGAACGCTCGACGCGCAGATCGAACAGGCCAAAGCGCAGCGGCAGACAGCGAACGTCGACGTGACGTCGAGCGACGCGCGGGTCGCGCAGATTCGCGATCAAATTCGAAAGAGTCGAGTGTCGAATCCCGTCTCTGGTACGGTACTGACGACCTTCGTGAAGGCCGGCGAATTCGTGCAGACCGGACAACCGCTGTACAAGATCGCGAACCTCGACACGCTCGAGCTTCGCGCCTACGTATCGGAGCCTCAACTGGCACAGGTAAGCATCGGACAGCCGGTTCAGGTGTCGATCGACACGGGGACGAAGGCACGTCGAACGCTGACGGGCACCGTCTCGTGGATCTCGTCGCAAGCGGAATTCACGCCGACGCCGATTCAGACGCGCGACGAGCGGACGAATCTCGTGTATGCGATCAAAGTGCGGGTGCCAAATACGAACGGCGTCTTGAAGATCGGGATGCCCGCCGATGTGCAACTCACGACCGTCACGGCGTCCCGATGACGGCCGCGACGAGTTCGGCGGTGTCGTCGGACACCGCGATTGTCGCCGAGCATCTTGTGAAGACATTCGCGGAAACGACGGCCCTCGACGACGTGTCGGTCGACATCAAACGCGGCGAGTTGTTCGGCTTCATCGGGCCCGACGGCGCCGGCAAGACCACGCTCTTTCGAATTCTCGTAACACTGCTGGTTCCAGACTCGGGAAGGGCGAGCGTCCTCGGCCGCGACGTCGTCGACGGGCTGTGGGACCTGCGTCAGCGGATCGGCTACATGCCCGGCAGGTTTTCGCTGTATCCGGATCTGAGCGTCGAGGAGAACATCCGCTTCTTTGCGTCGGTCTTCGGTACGACGCTCGAACGTGAATACGACCAGATCGCGCCGATCTACAAGCAACTCGAGCCGTTCAAACGCCGTCGCGCCGCGGCGCTCTCCGGCGGGATGAAACAGAAGCTCGCGCTCTGCTGCGCCCTCGTGCATCGTCCCGAGATTCTCTTTCTCGACGAACCCACGACAGGCGTCGACGCGGTTTCTCGCCGCGAGTTCTGGGACCTCCTCGCGCGCATCAAGACGGATCTCACGATCGTCGTTTCGACGCCGTACATGGACGAAGCGAATCGGTGTGATCGCGTCGCGCTGATGCAGCGTGGAAAGATCCTCGGGATCGACACCCCCCTCGCGATCACGAAGTCGTTCGACCGCCCACTCATCGCGATCAAGACGTCGGACCGCTTTCGGACGCTTCAGCTGTTGAGGAATTACGAACACACTGAAGCCATCTATCCATTCGGCGAGGTCATGCACTTCACCGACAAGCGCAGCGATGTAGACCCGCAGCGGATCGCCGGCGATGTCGCGGCGTATCTCTCGTCGAACGGCATTCGAGATGCGACCGCGGAGCAGGCCGAGCCGACGATCGAAGACGCGTTCATCGCGAGAATGGGCGCTCCGGAAGGCGAGGAGCAGCCCGCGAAGCGAGGTGCGGCATGAGCGACCTCGCGATCGACGCCCGCGATCTCACCCGGACCTTCGGCTCGTTCACCGCCGTCGACCACATCACGTTCAACGTGCACGCCGGCGAGGTCTTCGGCTTCCTCGGCGCCAACGGAGCGGGGAAGACGACAGCCATCCGCATGCTCACAGGATTGCTCGCGCCGAGCGGCGGGCAGGCAACGGTTGCGGGGTTCGACGTCGCGCGCAACGCGGAAGACGTCAAGCTGAACATCGGCTACATGAGCCAGCGCTTCTCACTCTACGACGACCTCAGTGTCCGCGAGAACATCTGGCTGTACGGTGGCATCTACGGACTCACCGAGGAGGAAATTCGAAATCGCACACGGGCGATGCTCGCACGCCTCGGCCTCGAGCACGCCGAGAATGACCTCGTGCGCGACATTCCGCTCGGATGGAAGCAGAAGCTCGCGTTTTCCGTGGCGCTGTTGCACGAGCCGCAGATCGTGTTCCTCGACGAGCCGACGAGCGGCGTCGATCCGATCACGCGCCGGCAATTCTGGGAGTTGATCTACGAGGCGGCGCATGGCGGGACGACGGTTCTCGTGACGACGCACTACATGGACGAGGCCGAGTACTGCGATCGGATCTCGATCATGGTCGCGGGGAAGATCGAGGCGATGGGAACGCCGGCGGAGCTCAAGCGCCAATTCGGGGTCGACTCGATCGACGAGGTGTTCGTGCGACTCGCGCGTCCCACGAGTGAGAGCGCGGCATGAACGCGCTCTGGGGACTTCTGCGGAAGGAGACCTATCACATCCTCCGCGACCGCCGTACGCTCGCGGTGTTGATCTTCATGCCGATCGTGCAGGTCGTTCTATTCGGTTTCTCGATTCGCACCGACGTCCAGGACGTTCGCCTCGCGATCGTCGATCCCGCGCCTGATCCGACGACGCTGGCGATTCGAGCGCGGCTCAACGCGACGAGCATGTTTCGGACGGTCGCTGTGTTGTCATCGGATCGCGATCTCGATCCGCTCTTTCAAACTGACACGGCGCAGGTCGGCGTGGTGTTCGAGCCGGGATTCGCGCAGCGGCTCGCGTCGGGGGACGATGCGCAAATTCTCATCATCACGGACGCCACCGAGCCGAACACCGGCTCGGCCCGGCAGAGCTACGTCAGCGCGGTCATTCAGCAGTACGAACGCGACCAGGGGTTGTCGCGAGCACGCGTCCGAATCGAGCCGCAAATACGCGCGCGGTTCAACCCGACGCGAGAAAGCGCGAATCTCTTCGTTCCCGGCCTCATGGCCACTGTGCTGACCATCATCTCGGCGCTCATGACCGCGCTCTCCCTAACGCGCGAGAAGGAGACGGGCACGATGGAAGCGCTGCTCGTCTCGCCGCTCAAGCCGTGGCAGATCATCATCGGCAAGGTCGCGCCCTACCTCGTCATCGGGTTCGTGAGCGTACTCGCCGTCCTTCTCGAGGCGACCCTGATCTTCCATGTGCCGATGAAGGGCAGCCTGACGCTGCTTCTCTTCGAGGGAACCTTGTTCATTCTCGTCGCCCTCGCGCTCGGCATTCTCGTGTCGGCGCGAACGTCGTCGCAGCGCGTCGCGATGATGGGGGCGCTCATCGGGACCATGCTTCCGACGCAGATGCTGTCCGGCTTCATCTTCCCGATCGAGAGCATGCCGCGGGCATTACAGTGGGTGGCGAACATCGTCCCCGCGAAATGGTTCGTGCTGATCGCGCGCGGAATCATGCTCAAAGGCGTCGGCATCACGTATCTCTGGCGCGAGACGCTCATCCTCGGCGCGATGACCCTCGTGCTGCTCGTCGCGAGCTCGCGGTCCTTTCACGTGAGGCTCCAGTGAAGCGCCGCGCGGGAGTTCGGGCCTTCATTCGCCGGACGCTCGTCTTGGCGCACGCGGAGATCCTGCACGTCGTTCGCGACAAGGCGACGCTGGTGCAGATCATCGTCATGCCGCTGGTTCAGCTGTTGTTGCTGTCGAACGTGGCGACGTTTGCGATCAGACAGTCGCCGGTGTACGTCGTCGACTTCGATCGCAGCAGCACGTCGCGCGGGCTTGTCAGTCGTCTGCAGTCGTCGGGGCTGTTCGACATTGTTGGGCAATCCGAGTCTCCGACGCTCGCCGACGACGCGATGCTTCGCGGCGACGTGACGCTCGTTCTCACGATCCCGCATGACTTCGAAGCGTCGCTGACGCGCGAGAACCGGGCGCCGTTGCACATCGACGTCAACGCCGAGAAGGGATCGGCGGCGGGCATCGTGCAGTCGTATGTCGCGCAGATCCTCGAGTCGTACGCGAATGAGATCACGGAGGATCGCGGCCTCGCGGCCGGGAGGAGAGTCGGACAGATCGAGACCGTCATGCGCGGTCGCTTCAATCCGACGCTCGACTACAAGCAATACATGGTGCCCGGAATTCTGGTCGCGCTGGTCACGATGATCGGAACGCTTCTCACCGCGCAGAACATCGCTCGAGAAAAAGAGATGGGGACGCTCGAGCAGCTCAACGTCACGCCGATCACGAAGGCTCAGTTCATCACGGCGAAGCTGTTGCCCTTCTGGGTCCTTGCTCTGCTCGACCTGGCCCTCGGCCTCCTGGTCGCGCACTTCGTGTTCAGCGTGCCGGTTCGCGGAAGTCTCATTCTACTTTTTGGATCCGCGGCGGTATACCTCGTCGTCGCCCTGTCGATCGGGCTCTGGATATCGACGCTTGTCGAGACGCAGCAGCAGGCGATGTTCGTCTCGTTCTTCATTTTGATGATCTACCTGTTGATGAGCGGCCTCTTCACGCCCGTCGACAGCATGCCGCGCTGGGTCCAACTTCTGTCGGAGCTCAACCCGGTTCGGCACTTCGTGACGATCGCGCGCGACATCCTCATGAAGGGCGCGGGGATCGTCGAGATCGCGCGGCCGCTCGGAATCCTTGCGGTCTACGGCGCGGTCGTGCTGACGCTTTCGATTCGCCAGTACAGCAAACGAACGGCATAGCTCGCGATCATCAATCGCATCGCAGCCGTCCAAGCGGAGCACCACGAGCAGAGCTGTTCGTACCAGCTGTGGACGGGCGGCATAAGTTTCACACATGTCGTCCTTCCCGTCCTATCGCCCGCGGCGCCTCCGCCGGACTGCCGCGCTTCGCAACCTCGTTCGCGAAACGTGGCTGAACCCGTCGCAGCTCATTCTTCCGCTGTTCATCCGATCAGGCGAGAAAGTTCGGCAGCCCGTCGAAGCGATGCCGGGCGTCGGCCAAACCTCCGTCGACGAACTTCTCGTTGACGCTCGGTCCGCCGCCGAACTCGGCGTTGGCGGTGTGCTGTTGTTCGGTATTCCAGACCACAAAGACGCCACCGGATCCGAGGCGTGGAACGACGAGGGCCCGGTTCAACAGGCGGTTCGTGCCCTCAAACACGAGTTGCCGAAGCTCGTCGTCATCACCGACGTCTGTCTCTGCGAGTACACGGATCACGGACACTGTGGCGTGATTCGCTCGGGCGACAGCGAAGGCGTTGTCGACAACGATGCCACCCTCGAGCTCCTCGCCCGCGAAGCGGTCTCGCACGCGCGTGCGGGAGCGGACATTGTCGCGCCAAGCGACATGATGGACGGCCGCGTTGGCGCAATTCGCGATGCGTTGGACGACAACGGATTCACCGACACGCCGATCCTGAGCTACGCAGCGAAATTTGCCGGCCCGTTCTATGGTCCGTTTCGCGAGGCCGCCGAGTCGACGCCGCAATTCGGCGATCGTCGGAGCTATCAGATGGATTCGGCGAATTCCGACGAAGCGCTGCGCGAGGTGATGCTCGACATCGAAGAGGGCGCGGACATGGTGATGGTCAAGCCGGCCGGTCCGTTTCTCGACATCATTCGTCGCGTCAAAGTCGAGACGGGTTATCCCGTCGCCGCGTACCAGGTCAGCGGTGAGTACGCTATGATTCACGCGGCCGCCGATCGTGGCTGGATCGATCGCGAGCGGGTCATGATGGACTCGCTCCTCGGCATTCGGCGCGCGGGCGCCGACGTCATCATCACGTATTTCGCGCGCGAGGCAGCGAAGCTGCTTCAGATGGAGTCTCCATGAAGTACCGAACTTTCCCCGGCACCTCGATCTCCGTCAGCGAGGTCGGCTTCGGCACCTGGACCATCTCCACCGGCTGGTGGGGCGAGAAGTCGGACGACGAGGCGGTGGCGATGCTCCGCTCGGCGGCCGACGACCACGGTGTGACGTTTTTCGACGCGGCCGACGCCTACGGCAACGGTCGATCCGAGCGGCAACTCGCCGAAGCATTTCGCGGGCGCCGAGACGAGGTCGTCCTCGCGACGAAGGTCGGCTACGACATCTATAACGAAGAAGCGCAGAACGCCCGGCGCGGACAGAATGAGCTTCCGATGCGCACCGACCCGGCGTTCGTTCGCTTCGCGGTCGACAAGTGTCTCGAGCGTCTGGAGACCGACTACATCGACGTCCTCCAGCTCCACAACGCGAAGATGGAGCACGTGCGCGACCCGGAGCTCTGGGACACGCTGCGATCTCTACAGAAAGAAGGAAAGATCCGCGCGTGGGGCGCCGCGTTCGGTCCGGCGATCGGCTGGTTGTATGAGGCGGTGGAGCTCGTCGAGCGCGAGCCCGACATCAACACGATTCAGATGATCTGGAACGTGCTCGAGCAGCATCCGGGCACCGCGATGCTCGACGCCGCGAAGGCGCACGCGCCGAACTGTTGCTTCAACATCCGCGTGACACACGCGTCGGGAATGCTCGAAGGCAAATACACCGAGGACACCGTGTTTCCGCCGAACGATCACCGCCGTCACCGTCCGCGGTCGTGGCTCGTCAACGGGGTTCAGAAAGTTCGAACGCTGGATTTCTTGGCTCGCGACATGACGCTGGGTCAGGCTGCGCTCAAGTGGCTGCTCGCTGAGCCGCGGGTCGTCACGACGCTGCCGAACATCTATGACGCCGAGCAGCTCGCGGAATTCGCGGCGGCCAGCGACAAGCCGGATCTGAGCGCCGCGGACATGGCGCGGGTCGCGGATCTCAACGAGAGAAACTTCGGCGTCGTCGAAGAGCCGATGTCCTACAAGGGAACGATGACCCGCGAGCCGGCCGCGTCGCACGCGGGGCCGAGCGCGTGATCAATCTCTGGCGCGACCTCTCCCCGGGTCGCACCCCGCCCGAAGAAGTCACCGCGGTCATCGAGATTCCGTTCGGAAGCCGCAACAAGTACGAGCTCGACAAACACACGGGCTTGATGAAGCTCGACCGAGTGCTCTATTCGGCGGTTCACTATCCGGGCGACTATGGGTTCATCCCGCGGACGCTGCACGAGGATGGCGATCCGCTCGACGTCCTCGTGATGGTGAAGGAACAAACCTTTCCAGGTTGCATGATTGACGTCCGGCCGATCGGCGTCCTTCGTATGCTCGACCGCGGGGAGCCCGACGACAAAATTCTCGCAGTGCCCTTGCACGACCCCTATTACGAGGAGTTCTTCGACATCGCCGACATTCCTCGGCACGTGCTGAAGGAGGTCGAGTACTTCTTCTCGACGTACAAGGATCTGGAAGGGAAGCGCGTTTCGATCAAAGGGTGGGAGAAGAGCGAGTTTGGCATGCGGGTGATCACGGATTCGATCGCGCGATACGACGCAACCTACCTGCGCGCGGGCCCGTAACGCTCCCGCGACAGGTTTCTCTCTTTCAATAATGAGGGTTAGAAAATGCTCATGTCACGACGCCGTGTCTCACTGGCCGTCGCCGCTCTCGTCGGGGTGGCGAGCGCCTGTTCCTCGACCGACTCGACCATGCCGAAGAGTCTGGCGGCGCCCGACGCGGCGTCGCTCAACGAGTCCGAGGGGCGCGGCGTCTTCCAGCGATACACGGCGATCGGGACCAGCATCAGCATGGGCGTTCAGTCGGACGGCGTGAACTTCGCAACGCAGGCGACGTCCTGGCCCGCGCAGCTCGCCGCTCTTGGTCATCGCACGCTCGAACAGCCGCTCATCGCCTTGCCGGGGTGTCCGGCCCCGATCGCCGCGCCGCTGATTCTCAATCTGCGCATAAGCGGCGAGCCCGCCGTCGGCGGCACATCGCCCGTCAACTGTTCGCCGCTTCTTCCGGACGTTCAGCTGCCGGTGGACAACGTGGCGATCAACGGCGCGCTGACCTCCGACGCCTTGCTCACGACGCCGGAAGCGACGCCGAATCCGATCTACAGTCGCGTCCTCCAGCCCCGCCACACGCAAGTGTCGACGATGCTCGAGAACAATCCAAAGATCGTCTCCGTGGAGCTCGGCGTGAACGAAGTTCTCGGTGCGCGGAGCGGCATCGCGATTCCGGGCGGCACCCTCGTTCCCCTCACTGTCTGGGCGCCGCTCTATGATCAGGTCCTCGACGCCGTCCAGAGCACCACGAAGATGGCGGTGCTCGTCGGTCTCCCGAGCGATATTCGGAACTTCCCCAGCCTCAGGACAGGCAGCGAGCTCTGGGCCGACCGCGCGGAGTTCTTGAGCAAGAACATCGCGGTTTCGCCGGATTGCAATGGGAACACGAACGAGATCTTCGTTTCACTCAAGGTCGGTCCCGTGCTCGTTGCCGCGCTGCAGGCGGCGGCGCACAACGTCGGTCCAATTCCGTTCAGCTGCGCCGCTGGAGGACCAACCGATCCAGATCTGGTCCTGACAGCGGCCGAAGTCGGGATCGTCAACGGGCAGATCGCGTTGATGAACGCCCATATCCAGTCAGAGGCCAGAAACCGTGGCTTCGCCTACTTCTCGCTCGGTGCGCTTTACGATCTGCCCACACTGAAGGGCACGTTCAGTCTGAACACGTTGTTCTTCTCGACCGCGCCCTTCGGCTCGTTGATCTCGAACGATGGCGTGCATCCGACGGCGGCGGGGTCGGCCATACTCGCCGCGGCGGCTGCGAAGGCGATCAACGACAAGTACAACCTCGGGGTTCCTCTTCTGCCGTAGCGCGCGATCGCGTCCGAGGAATGGGTAGCTGAGAGCCAGCGGCTCACCGAACCGCTGGCTCTCGTCATTGCGAACCAGTGGTTGGGTCGACGGCCGCGGCCACCGCATCGGCTTTACTATTCAAAGTACTTGACGAAGCAGCGACGCCCTCGGTAGACTGATCTGTCACTCGAATCGGAGCTACCGTGGCCCTCATCAGCGATGTCCTGTTTCCGCCCGCTGACCACCGCCGAACCACACTCTCGCTCCTCAACTGGTGGGAATCGCGGCGCCTGACGTTCAACGCCGTGGTCGGCGCGGCTGGCATCGTCACGCTCGTCGTCATTCGCGCGATTTCATGGATGCCGCCCGGTGTCTTCGTCCCGTTCGATTGGCGGCCAGTCGCCGCGTACGGACTGCTCGCGAACGTCTGCTACACGTTCGGGTTTGCCGTCGAAGCGACGGCCCAGCGGATTTGGGGAGACAAGTGTCCCGCGATCGGACCCGCGCTCTTTCGTCAGGGGCTCGCGTTTTCCGTCGGACTCACCCTGCTTCCGATTCTCCTCGTCTCGATCGCGTGGCTCGCGCGAGTCGCGATGTGGCTCTTGCGCTAATCATCGTCGTCATCGTCGAACACGGGCTCCTCGAGCCGTCGTACGACGACAGTCACGTCCGCCATCAACGCGTAGCCGGTCAAACGAATCACCGGTGCCTCCGGCGACGCCGGCGCGTCACCGGGCAGCACCTCACTCGCGCGGCTTCTGACATTCGCCATCACCGCATGCGTTTCGTTGATGACCCGAACGTTCGGCGGCACCACGAGCTTGCACGAGGCCATCACCGCGCGGAGATGCACGTCGACGACGGATCCAGGCATCGCGGCGTGCGTGAAGTCGAGCTTCGTATCCGACATGATCGCGACGAGATCCAACTTCGGCGGCACGAGCCAACGTCCTACGCGCCGAGTGGAGCTCATGAGCGCGACGAGCCGACTGGGAATCGCTGACGTGCCCAGCGACACCGCCGACGACCGCGATGAGGAAACCGCACTAGACTGGTCGGCGGGCAGCGTCATTGCCCGCCGCAGGTCGGCCGTGATCTCCTCGAGCTCCGCGACGCTTGCCGCCTTGTAGACGCGCTCGATCCGACGTTCGAGCTCCTCGAGCGTCAGATCGTCGTTGGCGAAATGCGTCGAGAGCTCGTTGATCTTCGCCTCGCGCGCGCGCGAGAGCGAAGAGAGCTGCGGAGTCGGCTCGGGCATGGGTTCAAGATACTCTGGCGGGGCGCTCGCTGACGCTCGCTCGGCGGGAGTGAACCCGGCGCTCGCTTCGCCCCACTCGACGGGGTGCCCGACGGAATCCGGCGTTCTTTCGGCGCGATCTCCCTTACGGGGCCACCGCGCCGTGATCCGCCGGTTCCTCTGCGCGACGCAGGAATAACCTGTCGTACAGCACGGCCGCGAGCACGCCGCCGACGATCGGACCAATCCAATACGCGGCTTGTCCCTCGAAGAGATGCGTGACGACTGCGGGACCAAACGAACGCGCCGGATTCATCGATCCGCCCGTCAGCGGTCCGATACCGAGAATCCCCGCCGTGACCGTGAGACCAATCGCAAATCCGCCAACTTTCGGACCGCGCGGATCGACCGCGGTCCCGAAGACCACGAACACGAGGAAGAACGTCGCGATCGCCTCGAGCACGATCGCCTGGAGCATCGTGATGTTCGACGAGATCGATTGACCACCGAGCCGAGTCATTGCGACGATATTCGGCGGATACAGGGATTTGAGCGCGTATGCCGCGACGATTGCCCCGGTGAACTGAGCGATCCAGTACACGACCGCCATCATCGGCTCGATGCGGCGCGTCGCGAGGAAACCAGCCGTGACCGCGGGATTCAGATGTCCCGAGACGCGCATCGTCGCGGTGACCATCAATGCGAGAATGAGCCCGTGCGCAAACGCGATGTTCACGACCGCGGCTTGCACCTGAAGCATCGGGCTCGTGATGATCGCGCCGCCGCCAATGAACACCAGCGCAAACGTGCCGATGAACTCGGCCGAGAAATGACGCCAAGCGTCCTTCATGAGGAGGGAGGGGTTAGGGGTCGAAACGACGCCCTAAGATGCACGGCTTGGTACTTCCTGGGTACTGGTTGCGAGAGATGCGGCGAGCGAGCACCAGGCTCCGAGGCTAGCCCGCTCTCTTCAAGACGAGCGCCGCGTTGATCCCGCCAAACCCGAAGGAGTTGCTCAGGATGTACTCGACGCTCTTTTCCCGGCCGTCTTGCGGGATGTAATCGAGATCGCACCCTTCGCCCGGCTCATCGAAATTGAGCGTCGGCGGTAGCCAGCCGCGCTCGAGCGACAACGCGCAGATCGCGGCTTCCATCGCGCCCGACGCGCCAAGCGCGTGGCCGTAGTACGCCTTCGTGCTCGACACCGGAAGCTTCGCCGCATAGTCGCCGAAGACCGCGCGAATCGCGCGCGTCTCCGTCGGATCGTTGAGCGGCGTGCTGCTCCCATGAGCGTTTACATATCCGATTTCATGCGGCTCGACATGCGCGTCGCGGAGGGCACCGCGCATGATGCGCGCCGCTTGCGTCCCGTCGGGCAGGGGTGCGGTCATGTGATGCGCGTCGTTCCCGAACGCATAGCCGACGATCTCGGCGTAAATGTGAGCGCCGCGCGCTTTCGCTCGCTCGTACTCCTCGAGGATCAACACCGCGCCGCCTTCACCCATCACGAACCCGTCACGTGCCCGATCGAAGGGACGGGATGCGTGCGCCGGATCGTCATTGCGCGTCGACATGGCGCGAATGATCGCGAACGCGCCGAAGCAGAGCTGGTTGAGAGGAGACTCCACTCCTCCGCAGATCATGACGTCGGCGTAGTCGTCGCGAATCTGTCGGAATCCTTCACCGATCCCCATCGTGCCCGACGCGCAGCTCATCGCGTTCGTGCTGTTCGGGCCTTGCACCCCGAACTCGATTGCGATGTTGCAGCTCGCCGCCCCGCCAAAGACGTTCGTCGCGAGCGTCGCAGAGACAGACCTGATGCCTTCGTTCTTGAAGACCATGAACTGCTCTTCCGCGTAGCCGACGCCGCCGAGGGCGGTTCCCATCATCGAGCCGACGCGCTCGCGGTCCTCGACGTCGAGCCTGAGTTCCGCGTCTTCGATCGCGAGTCTCGCCGTGGCGAGCGTGAAATGTCCAAAGCGGTCGAGCTTCTTCGCGCGCCGCGCTTCGATGAAGTCCGTCGGATGAAAATCGATCTCCGCGGCGATGCGGCTCCGGAAAAGCGACGCGTCGAAGCGCGAGACTTCTCGAACAGCTGACTTGCGCGCCCGGAGTCCGCCCCACAGCGCCTCGCGGGTAATTCCGATCGGCGTCACAGCGCCGATGCCTGTGATCGCCACTCGTCGACGGTCAGCCACTCGAAACCTCGATGCGTGATGCGTCCGTTGCCCAACGTTCGGCGGCGCTCGCGAGCCCGGCAAGGGTGCGCGACGCGATTCCATGAATGAACACTGGCCCAATGACTCCGCGTGCCGCCACGTCACCAATCAGCGGCCATGGCGGTCCGTTCCACACGTGAACGATTCGGACAAGTGTACCATTGTTCGACGGACTGAACGTCCACTCGACGTCCATGCCCTTGGTTACCCCGCGTACGTGACGGAACCGGATCGACGGGGATGCCGACGAGCCCGGCCGCGTGACGCTCATCTCCGACGTCCACCAAGTCGGCCATGCCAGCGCACCGAAGTCTCGGTTCGCCGACATCTCGACCAACCCGCCGCCGTCGGCGCGACGCTCGTGAAAGCGAACGTAGCGATAGTGCAAGAGGTGGACTGGCCAACGTTCGACGTCCGCGGCGAGATCGAAGATGATCTCGAGCGGAGCGCTCGTGTGATGCTCGTCGGTCGTCGACATGCGGCGATCGGTCGGCATTGGTCCGAGGGCGAACGGTCCACTCATCGCGGCGCCCACCGGGCGGTCAGCCGCCATCCAAGTCGTCGATGCACCACCGGCGTGGCGCCAGTGGCCGATCGCACGAGGCTGCGCAACTCGACCGAGCGAAATCCCCTCAGCACCGACACGACTCCGTCGTGGCGCGTGACCCGATGAAATCGCATCGGGAACGACACGAGCCAGAACCCGGCCGCGGCGATCCAACTCCGGCGTAGGTCGCTGATGATGACGGCCCTGCGCGCGACGCGATTCATTTCCTTGATGAGACGTTGAGCATCTTCGAATTCGAAGTGATGCAACACCTGCGAGCACAGGACGACATCCACGCTCGCGTCTCGGAAGGGCAGCGCCAGCGCGTCGGCGCAGACGCCGTGCGTCATCCGATGCCGGGCGGCGACAAGCAATGATCGCGCCTCGTCGACGCCAATCGTCACGAGGCCGCTCGGCATTTCTCTCATTACCTCGCCCAGGATGTCGCCGAGCCCCGTGCCGACGTCGAGAAGCGTCGTCGCGCTCTGCTCGGCCATGACTGCCCGAATCTCCATCGTCGCCGCCCGAAGTCCACCGAGCCACCGGTTCGAGCGCATGACGTCGCCGATCGAGCGCTCTCTGACCTCCGGATCGACGGCCGGGTCATCGAGAATTTCGACGCCTCGGCGTCGCCGCGGGGTCAGCACGAGCGGCGTCAGCGCTCGAGCTGCGCATATCCGCCGCGATAGTAGAGAAGCGGACGCCCGTGCCGAGGTTCCGCGCGCTCCACTTCGGCGATGAAGATCGTATGGTCGCCGGCGTCGTGATGTTGGACAACCTTGCACTCGAGATGCGCCAGAGCGTTGTCGACCAGGACGACGCCGCTGTCGCCGCGGCTGTACGCGATGCCGTCGAACCGCCCCGTGTCGGGGTCGGTCGCGAAGCGACGGGAGTACGCCTCCTGCTCCGATGAGAGAATGCTAATCCCGAATCTGGCGTGCTCGAGCAGCAGCCCGTACATCGAAGCCGTGTGATCGATGCAGACGAGAACGAGCGGCGGCTCGAGGCTCACCGACGAAAATGCGCTCACCGTCATTCCGTGATCGACGCCGGCGTCGTCTCGCGCCGTGACGATCGAAACTCCGGACGCAAATCGTCCGAGCACGCTGCGAAAGGTGTCTGAGTCGATCATCGAGAGGAGAGTCCGAACACACTCCAAAGATACCGCAGCCGAATCACCTCGCGCGCCGGCACGAAGTCGCCGGTGACACCGATGAGCAAATCAGCGAGATCCTTTTTCGCGGAGAGAGACTTTGCCGCCCGGTTGATCAGCGGCGCCGCGCCGACCACGGCGCCGATCGCGCGCTCGACGATCCACTTCCCGCGGAATTCCCTCTTTCGCTCGTGATCGTAGGCCGCAAACGCCTCATCGACGCTCCGTTCAGAGGAAGATGCCAACGCGTCCTGAACGGCCGACGCGAGCATCTCCCCCCCGCGGAGCGCCGAGTAGATCCCCTCGCCCGTGAAGGGGTCGAAGAAGTCCGCGGCGTCGCCGACGAGTGCCGCTCCCGGTGCCCATGCGCGTCGCGTGTGCGATGCAAATGGTCCCGTCGCAACGACAGGCGTCGTACGCTCGGCGACGGCGAACCGCGGCGCGAGATGCCGCTTCGACATGAGCCACTGGTGGAGAAACGCAGCTCGGTCCCGTGAGATCGCCCCCGACCGCGAGGCTGGTACGACCAGCGCGACGGTCGTGAGCCCGTTGCCGACGTCCGCGATTCCGACGTATCCGTCGCGCTCCACGTGCATCTCACCGTGTTCGCCGACGCCGCCGACCCTCGCATAGTGCGTTACGAGCGCGAGCCGTCGCGGCCATCGCTGCGTCTGTGCGAGCCCGAGTCGCTTCGCGATGACCGATCGAAGCCCGTCTGCCCCGATGACGATCGGCGCGCGGATTTCACCGCGCTCCCCCTTCACTAACGTCTGAGCTCCAATCACACGGCCGCTATTCCCGCGAGCTACATCCGTGATTCGAACCCCCTCGTCGACCGCGGCGCCTGCCGCGCGCGCTCGATCGAGCAGAATGGCGTCGAGCGTCTCGCGCCGGACGGAAAGGCCTCGATCTCGAAAGCCTCGAAAACCGTGACCGGCGATGAAGTCCCCTTTGATCACTGCGCCGTTCGGCGCCCGAACGTGAATTCCCGCCAGCGCCGCCGCACCCGTGTTTTCGATGATCTCGAGCGCACCCATTTCGGCGAGGATGCGCGAGGCCTCTGGACTCAGATATTCGGCGCAAGGCTTCGGACGAGGAAAGTGGGCGCGATCGACGACCCGAACTCGGACGCCGTTGCGCGCAAGCGCGAACGCGAGCGACGCCCCAGCCGGGCCTCCGCCAACCACGAGCACATCCGCATTTCCCATTCGAGAAGCCTATCGCGTGAGCACGGCCGCCAGAATTCCGCCCGCGGCGTTGCTGAGAAAGTTCACGATGTCATTGTCGAGCCACGGCAACCCGCGCAGCGGACGAGTCTCCGTGCCGCAGTCGTGGGTCGGCCGTTCGGTTTCTCGCTCGCACGCATCGCACCAGCGCCGCGCCTGAACCGTCGCGCCGATCAGCGAGTCGACGATCGCGCCCGCCATACCGCCAACCGCGACGGCCACCGCGAGCGATATCGTCCAGCCGAGGGTTCTGACGAGAATCGCCATGAACGTCGCCGCCGCGACCGCCGCAAACGTTCCAATCAGCGAAACGCCACCCGAAGTTCCCGCGGGCACGGATCGCCACGACAGAATCGAGCGCGGCGCTCCTCCGTACAGGGTCCCGATCTCGGTCGCCCAGGTGTCCGCGGCCGCCGCTGCAAGAGAACCCGCACCCAGGGCAATCCATCTCACGTGGGGCTCGACCAGCATCGCGATTGCCGCACCGGCAAACACTCCGCCATTGGCGAGCACTTGAATTGCATCCCGTTCACCGCCCTTCGCGACGATCGAGGAAACTCGCGCTTCTTTGCGCCCACGTCCCAGTCGCGAAAGGACCGTCGACGATACGAAGTAGAGAATGAGCAGCGCACCCCAATTCCAACCGGCCGTCACCGCGAGCGTGCCGACGACCGTCGCCGCGATTGCGCCGCCGGTAGTCAGCGATCGAGCCGCGCGTGCGGCGAACGCGATGCCCCCGGCCACGAATAGCCCGAGAAGGGCGTGCGTCATCATTTTGCGCTGTCTTGAAGCAGCTTCGTCGCGGGACTAGCTTCGCCAATTGCCCCCCTGACTTTGCAAATGCTGACCAACGTCGACGCTCTCCTTCCGCTCAGTCTCCTCGAAGCCGTCCGCGATGTCGATACGCCGAGCGACCAGCTCGACACCGAGTACGTCGACGAGCTTCGGAACAAGCGGTTCGGGTTGAGTGAAACGGTCTACACGCAGATCAAACGTCACACCGAGGCTGTCCGACGCCGGCAACGTATCGACAAGGACGAAGCGATTGCCCTCGCGAAGCTGATCGGCCGTCGTCCGGACGCCGAAGCGGTGTTTCGCGCGGCGGGCCGGTTCATGGGGCGCGAGTCGTACATGACCATCGGTCCCGTGACCCGTAAACTGCTGCGACTGCTTCCCACGGCGATTGCGCGTCCGCTCGCTTTTCGCCGGGTGAAGAAGATCGCGTCGCGCTACCTCAGCGGTAACGTACGCCGGGTCGGAAGTTTCCTCATGCTCGAGGTCCCGCGCTCGATCATGGTCGGAACCGCGCCGGGCGCGATCGGGTGCGCCTACTATGAGGCAGCGTTCCGCGAGTTGCTTCTGTTGCTGATTGGAAGCATTGGTGCCGTCGAACATGTCCGATGTATCGGGCGAGGGGAGGGCACCTGCGAATGGCGAGCCGATTGGCGATCCTTCGACCGCAACGCAGGAACCGAGTAGGGCGGCACCCTTACACAACTCGAAAACACGCCAACGCGATGCTGACACCCGAAACACTTCCCGATGTCCAACGCGCGCTGGCGGATGCCGGCGTCGACGGCTGGCTCCTCTACGATTTTCGCGGGCTGAACCCGATTGCCGGCGACTTGATGCGCCTCGAGGGGATGACGACGCGACGCGCCTTCGCCTTTGTCCCGACGCTCGGTACGCCGGTCGCGATCACGCACGCGATCGAGCAAGGTCCATGGCGCCAGTGGCCGAAAGGCTGGACGCGCGAGGTTTACTCGTCGTGGCGAAGTCTCGAGTCGCTCATCATGAAGCACGTCGCCGGCAAGCGCGTCGCCATGGAATACTCGGCCGGCGACGCCGTTCCGTATCTCGATCGCGTGCCGGCAGGGGTCATCGAGATGGTTCGCGCGAGCGGGGCGACGGTGACGTCATCCGGCGAGCTCGTAACCCGCTTCTACGCGACCTGGAACGACGAACACATCGCATCCCACGAACACGCGGCGAAGATCGTCGCGCAAGTCGCGCAGGATGCGCTGAAGCGCGCCGGCGAGCTCGCGAAGAGCGGCAAGCCGACGACTGAATACGATCTCATGCAGTGGATTCTCGCTCGGTTCAAAGCAGCGAAGCTGTTCACCGACCACGGTCCGAACGTCTCGGTCGGCGCCAACGCCGCGAATCCACATTACGAGCCGACGGCCGAGTCGAGCGCGACAATCGAAGGGAATCAGATTTTGCTCATCGATCTCTGGGCGCGCGAAGAGGCGACCGGACCCTACGCCGACCAGACGTGGATGGCGTCGCTCGGGCAGCCGTCGAAAGAAGCGCTCGATATCTGGAACGCGATTCGTGACGCTCGCGATGCCGCGATCTCAGTCGTGGAGTCGCGGGTTGCCTCGGGCGAGCCATTCCGCGGTGCGGATGTCGACGACGCCGCACGCCACATCATCGAGTCGCGAGGGTACGGCCAATACTTCACCCACCGCACCGGCCATTCGATCGATCCACGGGATTTGCACGGCTCCGGACCGCATCTCGACAATCTCGAGTCGCGCGAAGAGCGCATGATTGTCCCCGGCGTCGGCTTCTCGATCGAGCCCGGTATCTACATCCCCGGGAAGATCGGCATGCGGACCGAAGTGAACGTCTACGTCACCGCGAAAAAAGCGGTGGTGACTCCCCATGAGTATCAGCACGACTTGCTGGTTGTTTGAGATATGAGCGACTTGCAAGATCGGACCACGCGTGCGCAGCCAGAGTCCTTCCGCGCTCGCGAGTTGACCGCATCGCTGACCGTCAATGACCTCGAGAAGAGTCTCGCGTGGTACACCGACGTCCTCGGGTTCACGGTCGATCGAAGGCACGAGCGTGAAGGAACCTTGATGGCGGTGTCATTGAAGGCAGGCGTTGTCCGGTTGTTGATTACAAAAGACACCGGCGCCAGGGGGGTCGATCGCGTGAAGGGCGAAGGGTTTTCCTTGCAGTTCACGACCGCGCAACCCATCGACGAACTCGCCGCGCGCATCAAAGAGCGAGGCGGGACGCTCGCGAGCGAGCCGGCTGACCTCTTCGGCGCGCGCTTTTTCCGCATCGTCGATCCGGACGGATTTCGCTTCACGATTTCGTCGGAGCGCTGACGCAAGAGCACAATGAACGCGCATCGGCGGCTCGTCATCGGCGCGGCTACCCTTGGCGTGGCACGAGCATTGGCCGCGCGAGCACAGACGGTAACGCTCCCGCCGATTCGACCGCTGGGCCCCGTGGTTGCGCGCACGACAATCGATCTCGGCGACGTTCAGACGGTGCGCGTCTTGAGCGACGGGCGCATTCTCGTGAACAGCCCGAAGAGCCGGCGAGTTCTGCTCATCGATTCGACGCTGGCTACGGCTCGTGCAATCGTCGGTCCGCCCGGTAGCGGCGTCCCGGAATATGCCCAGACCGCCGGCGCGCTCCTCGCGGCGCGCGCGGATTCGTCGTTTCTCATCAACGGTCCGTCGAAAATCGACGTCATCGAGCCCGCCGGAAAGGTTGTTCGATCGATTCCGCTTCCTCGCGGCAATCCCGGAACGGACCTCCTCGCGCCGGCACTCAGGGCGCTCGGCGATCGACAGGGGCGTATCCTGATGATTCCTCCGCCGCCGTTCTTCTTGTCCCTTGCCGAGGCCTTCGTCGGCGACACCATCGTTTCCGCCCCGGAGTTCGTTCCGCTGCTTCGCTTCGATCCGACGACGCAACGCATGGACACCGTCGCAACACTTCGCGGTCCTCGCCGCCGACAGGGCATCACGCGATGGGAGAACGGTGGCCGTGGCGTTCCCGCTCAGGATCCTTTTCCGCTGATCGGCGACGACTGGGCGGTGCTCTCCGATGGAACCATCGCAATCGCACGCCTGAGTGGCTACTCCGTCGATGAAATCGCGCCCGGCCGTGGTACGATTTCCGGGCCTCCGGTGGCGCACACCTGGACTGCAATTCCGCCGGCGAGGAAGGCGGCGATCATGGATTCGGTGAAGGTCGCCCGAAACGCTGCTCGCGCCGATTCAGCGTTTCCGTCTGATTCCGCCCGCTACGACTCGCTGTCGCTCGTGGAGAAGGCGAACCCCGAAGCCCTCACGGATGCCGACGGGAAGCGCATTTCTCTTGGACCGCGCCCCGTGCGGCTCCAGTTCGTCGCGCCAGCTGATCTCCCCGATTCGATGCCGCCATTCGCGCCGGGCGGTATGATTGCCGACGCCGACGACAACCTCTGGATCCAGAACTATCTACCGGCTCGGCCCGGTGGCGGAATCGTGTACGACGTGGTCAACAGGAAGGGAACCCTCGTCGACCGGGTCGAGCTTGCGCTGGGCACGACTCTGCTCGGGTTCACACCGGGGTTTGCTGTTCTCCGGGTTGGGACGGGCAGAGACGCCGCGATCGCGAGAGCGCGACTTCGGTGACCGGTAGAACGAAATTCCTCTTTCGAGATCTCTCATCGTCGAAGGTTTGCGCATGACGCGAACATCATTCTTGCTCGGCTGCATCTCGGCGTTCGCGCTGGCCGCCTGTGCTCATACTCCGGCCGCCGTGGTCGGCACACCCGGAGCGTCGCCGGGCGTCCGGGCGTCTCTCGACGACGCGGATCGGGTTCGCCAAGCGCTCGCGCGCATGACCTTCGGTCCGCGCCCGGGCGACGTCGCCGCCGTGCAACAGACGGGACTCGACAAATGGATCGACCTGCAGCTCCACCCGGAGCGAATCGAGGACAAGGCCGCGAACGAAGCGCTCTCGCATCTGGAGATCGCCAACAAGACGGCGCTGCAGCTGTTCGCGGACCATCCACTGCCAAACGAGTACGGGCTGACGGTCGCGAAAGGCATCGACACGGCCGAACTTCGTCGCAAAGCCGCTGAAACCATGACGTCGCCGGCCGACTCGGCCGCCAAAGTCGCTCGCGGAGTCGAGCGCGCGAGTCAGATCCTCAAGTTCGCTCAGCAGCGCGCTGCCGTTGCGCGTGAGCTTCAGCCGGCGATCCTTATCCACGCTGTGGCGAGCGATCGCCAACTGCTCGAGGTCATGACGGCGTTCTGGGAGAACCACTTTTCGGTCGCCGCGGAAAAGATGCCGGGCCCGTTCACCCTCGTCGAGTACGACCGGGCGATCCGCGCCCACGCACTCGGCAAATTTAGAGATCTTTTACAGGCGGTCGCCACGAGTCCGGCGATGTTGTTCTACCTCGACAACTTTCAGAGCTACGTCGACAGCCTCCATCCAAACCGCGTCGAGTATCTCGTCGAGCAGCGTCGCATGGCCAACCCGCCGCTGGGCGATACGTCGCTCGCGCACACGATCAAACGCCGTCGCACCGGCTTGAACGAGAACTACGCCCGCGAGTTGATGGAACTGCACACCCTTGGCGTCGACGGCGGCTATACCCAAAAGGATGTCCAGGAAGTCGCGCGCTGTCTGACGGGATGGACGATCGAGAATCCGCAGATCGACGGCAGCTTCCTCTTCCAATCGCAACTGCACGACGCCGGCGAGAAGAACGTCCTTGGTGTCCATATTCCAGGCGGACGCGGAATCGAAGACGGCGAGGAAGTTCTCGACCTTCTCGCTCGACATCCGTCCACCGCGCACTTCATCGCGAAGAAGCTCGTCGTTCGCTTCGTGAGCGACACCGCGCCTCCGGCGCTCGTCGAGCGCGCGGCGCAAACATTCCTGAAGACCGACGGCGACATCCGCGAGGTCGTGCGCACCATCGTGACATCGCCCGAATTCAACAGCCGAGCGGCATATCGCGCCAAGATCAAAACGCCGTTCGAGCTCATTGCCAGCATCGACCGCGCGATGCTCGCGACGCCTGACACGACGCCGCGCACGGCGCAGATCATTGCGACGTTCGGGCAGCCGATCTTCGGTCGTCAGACTCCCGACGGCTGGCCAGATCAAGCCGCCGCGTGGATGAACGCGGGCGCGCTCATGAACCGCGTGAACCTCGGCGCCCGAGTCGGCGGAAATCAGTTCCCGAACGTGACTATCGCGAAATGGCTCGCCGCGCAACACGCGTTCGATCGGAGCCGGGACCACGTGGTCGATTCGGTGATCGACGCGTTGCTCGGCGGCGATGCATCGGAGGCGACGCGCGAGGCACTGCTCGCGGTGCGCCAACCGGCGTCGACCGGCAACGAGCAACAGTGGAACACGTACATCGGATCGCTCGTCGGGGTCGTCATCGGCTCGGCAGATTTCCAGCGGCGCTGATTGATCCCGCCCTGCCAACCATCGTGACCGTGTCACCCCGGCAGTCAAGTGAGGTACGGCAAGGAGCGAGGGATCAGGAGCGAGGGATCAGGAGCGATGGATCAGGAGCGAGGGATTAGGAGCGAGGGATTAGAAGCCCCTAGCGCCTAGCCCCAAATCCCTGGCTTTATCCCGACCTTCGCCAGTCATCCTGAGCCGCGCGAGCGTCAGCGAGCGCGGTGAAAGGATCGCTCTCCAGCGAAGGCGGTTTCCGCTCTTCCGCGGTGTCAGACGCGCGCCGCTCGTCCAATAAGAGATCTCTAACGACTGAGCGCCGACCACACCGCCGGATCCTCGAGGCCGAGCCGCCACAGCGCGACTTTCATCACGCCGAGCGTCTCTACTTCTGCCCGCAGCGCGGCAAGCAGCTCGGCGTCCGACATCCACAACTCCCAACCGCCCGGTTGGATCGCGTGCAGCGAGAGCGACGACGGATCTCGCGTGAGCTCGACATTCGCCTCGAGCGCAAGCCGTCTTGCCTCTTGAAACCCGACGGGTTGCGCCGCCTGGTTCGGCTTCCACAGGTATCCATATACGGGCAGCGCCGCGATCACCCGCGACGCGCCCACATCGGCGATCCTCCGCGCGAGCGCGCGACGAACCCAGTCGGTCGTCGCGATTGGCCCCGGCGCCGACGTCGACCAGTGTTCGTCGTACAACATGATCACCGCGTAGTCGACGGCCGAAAGAAACGCGCGCGTCGGATAGGCGACCGTGTCGGTCGCCGGAAGTGCGATCGAAGTGGTCGAGGCGCCGTGCCGCTTTGCGCTGTCGGCGATCGCTCGCGCGACAGTCACCGCGAGCTCGATGTCCGACGGAGACTGCGATTCGAAATCGAGCACGATCCCGCGATACCCTTGCTGCGCGACCAGCGAGGCGATGCGCGCCGACGCGAACGACAGCGCGCCACGGTCGCTCGCGAGCTTTCGAATCGTCTCCGGATGAAAACGATCTCCATGCCAGCTCGTGACCAGCGCATATCGCTCGGTGCGCGCTAGACGACGCGTCGAGTCGTCGGGATAGAGAAGCGAGGGGAGCGCGGTGACGCTGTCGAGTTGAATCCAGCCGGTGACGACAGCGTCGAGCTTTGATGCCGACGCGCGAACGCTTGAATCGCTCTTGGCATCCCACGGCGCCGTGAATCCCCAGACCGACGCGAGCGGAGGAAGATTTCGCGCAGCCGCCATAGACGCGGCCGGCGTCGGCGCCGGCGCCGTGACGACCGGCCCCGGGCCGCGGCAGGATGCGAGAATAAAAGCTGCTGCCGGAGGAATTGCGCGAGTACTGCGGCGCAGGTCGAAGAGTCGAAGCACAATAGTCTTAACGCTCGTCGACTCGCGGAGCGAACGATAGGGCCCGCACGTGGCGCGTGGATTGCCGAGATCGTCCAGGCAACGATGAACCATCACCTCGAAAGACATTGACCGCCTGCCTTCGCCGACTTGGCGTGTTGTCACTCGCGCTCGCTAGCATCACGGCCTGCGATAAGGTTCCAGGTGTACCGAAACGAGCCGCCGCCGCGAAATCGACTACGACCTCTGTTGCGCGAGTCTCGGATACGGGAACGAGCTCGATCGAATTGGGCCTCGGAGCGAAATACGCCGTCGCGGCCCTTTCGTCGTTCGGCTCGATTGCCGGAACGCTTCGAGTACCCGACAGCGCGGCGCTCGCCCAGCGCGCGGCGGCGACGGTTCCCGAATGTGCGCCGCGCGGACGCGGACCTGCTCCCGTTCCCGCGAACAAGCAGTTTGGAAACACGATCGTCTGGATAGCCGACGCCAAGAGCGGAAAGCCGCTGCCGATCGACAAGCGCGCCGAAGTCTCGAGCGACAATTGCGTGCTCGATCCGCGCGTTCAAGCCGTCGTCGTTGGCACGACGGTGAATGTCATCAACGACGACAAGGTATTGCACAAACTCATATTCACGAAGTTTGGGACGCACGATACGCTCACGGTCATGCCGTTCTTCAATTCGGGGCAGGTCGTCGCGAGTGAGCGCCTCGCCAAGACGCCGGGCATGGTCGCCATTCAGTGCCTCCAGCATCCCTGGGAGCACGGCTATATCGCGGTCTTCGACCACCCGTATTTTGCCGTCACCGAGGACGACGGGACCTTCAAGATCGATTCGCTCGCGCCCGGCTCTTACAAGCTCATGGTATGGCACGAGGGACTCGCGAAACCGACCGAGCAGCAGGTCGAGGTCACCGCTGGCGGGACGGCGACGGTCACCCGCTAACGCGCGACCTCGTCACGCACCTCCGCGAGCGACCCGGCCCGATACAGTCGGGCGTAGAGTCCGTCCAGCGCGAGCAGTTGCTCGTGAGTTCCCGTCTCGACGATTCGTCCACCCTCGAGCACGACGACTCGATCCGCGCGCCGAACCGTGCTCAATCGATGTGCGATGATGAGCGTCGACCGGCCGCGAAGAAGATCCTCCATCGCGGCTTCGATCGCTCGTTCGCTCTCCGTGTCGAGACTCGACGTCGCCTCGTCGAGAACGACGACCGCTGGATTCTTGAGAAAGACGCGCGCGATGGCGAGCCGCTGACGCTGCCCGCCGGACAGCTTCACCCCGCGTTCGCCGACACGCGTTTCGAATCCCTCCGGAAGCCGCTCGATGAACTCGATCGCGTGTGCCGCGCTCGCCGCCGCGACGATCTCCTGGTTCGTCGGCGGCGGTCCACCTTCGTCGGCCCGAGCGTACGCGATATTCTCGCGGATCGTGCCGCTGAACAGCGCCGGCTCCTGCGGCACCATCCCGATCGCGCCGCGCAAATCCTCGAATGACAGTTCTCGAATATCTCGCCCGTCGAGCGTGATCCGGCCGTGAGTCACGTCCCAGAAGCGCGGCAGCAGTGACGCGACGGTCGTCTTCCCAGCGCCCGACGGACCGACGAGCGCGACCACTTCTCCCGATCCGATCGTCAGGTCGATATGGTGGAGCACGTCGGGCAGCGTGTCGGCATAGCGAAACGTGACGCCTTCGAAAGCGACCTCACCGAGAACCGGACGAGCCAGTCGAGCGGCCCGAGTCGGTTCCTGCACGGTCGGTTGAGTCTCGAGAAGCTCGAAGATCCGAGTCACCGCACCGATCGCCTCTTGGTAGCTCCCGAACAGCGACGCCAACGATCCGACCGCCGCGGCGACCGTGATCGCGTACAACAAGAACGAGACGAGCGCGCCAGGCGTCAGCGCTCCGTCGAGCACGAGCTGTCCGCCCTCCCACAGCACCGCCACGACGCCGCCAAACGCGATGAACCCGACGATTCCGAAAAACATCGCGCGAAGCTTGGCGCGCGTGATCGCCGCGTCGACGACTTCCGCGAGGTGCGACGAGAACCGCGCCGTCTCGTGGGCTTCTCGGTGAAAGCTCTGCACCGTTCGAATTTGCGAGAACGCCTCGTCGGCGGTTGCCATCGCCTCCGCGACCCGATCCTGAACTCCGGTGCTCGCCTTTCGCAGCCGACGACCAAAGAGGAACGCCGCCCCGACGACGATCGGGACGACCGCCAACGTTGTCGTCGTGAGTCTCGGGTGCGTCAGCGTCAGCAGCACGAGACCGCCGATGAGAAACAGCAGCTGACGTGACATCTCCGAAATCCACGTGCTCAGCAACGATTGCAGGACCGCGAGATCTGCCGACAGGCGGCTCGTGAGCTCGCCGGTTCGACGTTCCGTATAGAAGCCGGGCGAGAGTCGAACGAGATGCGCGAAGACGTCTTGGCGAAGCCCGGCGATGACGCGCTCCGTCGTCGACGTCAATAAGTACACCTGCACGAAGTTCATCACGCCCTGAAGGGCGAACAGGGCGAGCAACGCGATCGCGATTCGATCCAGCAGCCTGCGATCACGATTCTCGAATGCCGCGTCGAGCAAATGGCGGACGACCTGCGGAAACGCGAGCCCGACTCCGGCGGCCACGATGAGACACACGGCCGCGATCGCGAGTCGCCCGCGATACGGCTTGATTCGCGGAACGAGCCTGGCGAGCGGTTTGGGAGAACGAAGGCGTCGCGACTTCTGAGCGACGGACGGCGGCGTCAAGCGAGCAGCCCGCGATCGACAACCATCGCGGCGAAGAGCAACGCGAGGTAGAGCAGCGAGAACTTGTACAACCGCCACGCCGGCTTGTTGAACGTCGTCGTGCGCATCACCTGCACGACCTCGACGAGAAACAGCCCGCCCAATGCCGCCGCCGACACGAGGTAAACGCCGCCGAGAACTCCGAACGAGTAGGGAAGAAGCGTCAGCGGAACGAGAATGAGCGTGTACCAAAGCATCTGTCGCTTCGTTTCGCTCTCACCCCAGACGAGCGGCGCCATCGGCACCCCAGCTCGCCCATAATCCTTTTGCTTGAGCAACGCCAGCGCCCAGAAATGCGGCGGCGTCCAGTAAAAAATGATGAGAAAAAGATAAACAGCGAGCAGGTCGATCCGGTTCGTAACCGCCGCCCACCCAACCAGCGGCGGGAACGCACCCGCTGCTCCGCCTATGACGATGTTCTGGGGCGAGCTTCGCTTGAGCCACCGCGTATAGATGAAGACGTAAAAGTAGAATCCGGCCAGCGCGAGCGCCGCCGTCAACACGTTTGCCGTCTGCGCGAGCAGCCACGTCGCACTGGTCGACAACAGAATGCCGAACGCGAGCACTTCGCGCGGCTGCATACGGCCGCTCGGAATCGGACGAAGCCGGGTCCGCGCCATCCGATCATCGATGTCGCGGTCGATGTACATGTTGACCGCGTTCGCTCCGCCGGCCATCAAGTACCCGCCGACAAACACGCCAAGCACGAGCTGCCAGCTCGGATGTCCCGCGACGAACATCGGAGCAATCGTTGTCACGAGCAGGAGCGAGATGATCCTCGGTTTCGTCAGGGCGACGAGATCGCGAACAAACGATCGCGCCCGAGTCTCGACAACAGCAGTTCCGCTCATGTTCGCGCGAGCCCTCTGCCTTCCTGGTGCGAGCGAAGCGCGCGGAGCACCTGCGTTTCCGCCGTTGCTTCCGCGCCGTCCAAGCCGCTGTTCACCGACGTCTTCCGCGCGAGATACGCGAGCACGAAGCAGCTCAACCAGATCCCGACACCCGTCGCCTCGTGGAGCGATCGAAGCACTTTCGGCAGATGAAACAGGATCATCGTCGATGCCACACACAGCTGCAGCACGACGATTCCGAGCGCCACCGCCACCGCTCGGCGAACGATTGGAGCTTCGGTGTCGCGCCGCTTCCGAAGCATCATCGTCATGCCAATTAGATGAAGCAGCAGCAGCACGGCGATCGTCCGATGCGTCATTTGAATCCACACCGCGGACGTTTCGACAATCGGATTCCTCCCACATGACGGAACGGTCGTGCACGCGATCGGGGCGCCGGGATACTTCGCCGTCAGCCCTCCCATCGCGACCGCGAAGATCGCGAGCACTGCCGCTCCACGAGCTGATCGCCAAGCACGCGCCGTTCCGCGCTGTCGCGTTGCGCTCGTTCCGCCGAGCAACCCGGCCCGAATCCCTGTCGTCGCGACCATCGCGAGCAGTGTCATCGCAACCAGCCAGTGCGCCACGGTGGCCCACGGTGCATTTGCGAACTTCACCGTGACGCCGCCAAGGAGCGCCGCCGCGAACACGGCCGCAACCGAGCCCAGCGAGGAGCGAAGAACGCCACCCGCGCCGGCAACGCCCGGCTTCTCGCGGTTCAAGTATGCGGCGAGCGCCATCGAGCACACCGTGACCATCAGAATCGACGCGAGGTAGCGGTGACTCACCTCGACGACGAGATCGGGTCGGCTGAATGGCGGAAACCAGTAGCCATAGCACTTCGGCCAATTGTTTCCACAGCCCATCCCTGACCCCGTGATGCGCACGATCGCGCCAAACACGAGATGTAGACATGCGACCACCAGCGCGGCGACTGAAAGACGGCGAACTGTCTTCATCGGAGCGCAGTCTGGCCGGTCGGCAGACCGACCGATCCATGCATCGCTCGCCACGTCAGCAAAAGGACGAACGCTAGGGCCACGCCCGGCAAGACTGCCCAGGCGATCTCGACGACTCGGCGGCCCGTAGAAGTTGGCTGGCTATCTGGAACTCGCGCTGGCGAAACGAGCACTGACCGAACGATCGCCAACTGCGCGATGACGCAGCACGCGACGGCGACCCAAAAGATCGCGTCAGCGAGTGACAATGACATGATGTAGTGGGAAAAGGAACAACGATGAAAGCTGCCCAGTCACGAGACGAGAATCAATGCGCCGATTCATCACTGCTCTCGCCGGTTGCCGCGCAGCGGGCTACCATTTCTCCATGAATCCGTCCTCTCTCGACGCCTCTGCACCCGCGTCCGGCCAACTGCCGCGAAAGCTCGGCCTGTGGAGCTGCATCGCGGTCGTTGTCGGTATCACCATCGGCTCTGGCATTTTCCGGACGCCTGCGAGCGTAACGAATCGTCTTCCTGGTCCGGCGGCTGTATTTAGCGTCTGGATCGCTGGCGGCGTCGTCGCGCTTTTTGGTGCGCTGACGCTAGCCGAGGTTGCCGGCGCATTCCCGGAGACGGGTGGAATTTTCGTTTTCATTAGAAAATCCTGGGGACGCCTACCCGCGTTTCTCTTCGGCTGGGCGGAGCTCGCCATCATTCGTGCGGCCGCGGTCGGCGCCATAGCAACAACATTCGCCGAGTATTTTCTGCGCGTACTCGGCTTCGATCCGAGCGTCGCTCCGTACGACAACTGGGTTCACTACGTCGCCGCGATTGCGATCGCGGTCATCGCCGCGCTCAACTATGTCGGCGTGCGGTGGGGGTCGTTCGTACAGAACATCACCGCGGTCGCGAAGTACTTCGGGTTGCTGTTCATCATCATCGCCGCGATCGCGATCGGGATACCGAAGACCGGCGGGCACTTCACGCCGGTCGCTCCCGAAGGAAGCTTCGCCATCGCGCCGTTTGGCCTCGCGCTCGTCTCCGTGCTTTGGGCTTACGACGGCTGGGCCGACCTCGCGTTCATCGCGGGCGAGGTCAAGGACCCCGAACGCAACCTGCCGCGCTCCCTCATCCTTGGAACCATCGCCGTCATCGCCATCTACCTTCTCGCCAACGTCGCCTACCTCGGCGTCATGTCCGTGGAGGAAGTGCGGCACTCGAAGCTCGTTGCCGCGGACGTCGCGCAGCGTCTCATCGGCCCCGCCGGCGTGGCGTTCGTTGCGTTGACCGTCATGCTGTCGACGCTCGGCACGCTCAACGGGTCGATCCTCACGAATCCGCGTGTCTTCTTCGCGATGGCTGCCGACGGTCTGCTCTTCCGCAAGATCGCCGACGTACATCCGCGATATCAGACGCCATACGTCGCCATCGCGCTGACCGCGGTTCTCGGGATCATCTTTGTGCTTCTGCGGACCTTCGAGCAATTGGCCGACACGTTCGTGACCGCGATTCTTCCGTTCTATGCTTTGGGCGTTGCGTCGATTTTCGTGTTTCGCAGACGCAGCAAGGCCGAGTACTCGCCGCCGTTCCGCGCTCCGCTATATCCGTTCGCGCCAATCCTGTTCGTTCTCGCGACGATCTATCTGCTCGGCAATGCCCTGATCGACCCGAGCAGCCGTTGGCCGACGCTCGCGATCTTCGGCGTTATCCTCGCTGGGATTCCGGTCTACTATTTCACGGTCGGTCGCCCGTCGGCGCCGCTGAGCGACAGGGCAGGGGCGGCGTCAGCGGCGGATTAGAGCGTTTTCGTGCCTCGCTGATCCTCGCCGCCAGGTTGGTCGCGGCGAGAACCGCTCGCTTGGCGGGCCACAGCAGCGGCGCCGGCAACCGACTACGCCGCCGACTCGAGCCTCGCCGGCTGCGGCGCTCGCAGCGGTCGCAGTGCGGTCGACCATTTGAGCAACTCGTCGAGCATCACCGTCGCAGCCTGAGCCTGCGTCGGACCAGGGTCGAATACGCCGGTCGACTTGTTGATGTGCTGGCTGAAGAACGGGATCGCTACGGTCTCGAATATCGGCATGACTTTGAGCGCCGTCAGCAGCTCCTTGGTGACCTGCACCCCTCGGGTTCCGGCAGAGACGCCGCCATAGCTCACGAACCCCGCCGCCTTGTAGGCCCATTCGCGCGACAGATACTGCAGCGCGTTGATGAGCGACGCGGGAGGCACGTGGTCGTACTCCGGCGTGACGAACACATAGGCATCCGCCCGACTCACGATCGCGCTCCAAGCCTTCGTATGAGAATGCTCATACTGCGCGAAACGCGGGTGACGCGGCTCATCGAGGAGCGGAAGATCGATCCGCGCCAAATCGACGAGCTCGACGTCGAACTTTCCATGCGCTCGCGCTTGCTCGAAGAACCACTCTCCAACGCGGTCTCCGCTGCGGCCGTCGCGCGTGCTTGCGACAATGATTTGAAGTTTTTGCATCTACTTGGGACCTCGGTGACGGAGCGCGACGCCCGCGGCCCATTCGCGCCGCGGACATCCCCGGTCGTGTTACGCAGCCTTGCGGTTCGGAGCCGACTCACGATCGGCCGCGGCTGAAACCGCGTCTCTCGCGAAGGACCGATTCAGCAATGCGTCGACCGAGAAAACTCCGGCGCCCGCCGTCAGCAATGCGATCGTCATGCCGAAGAGCGCCAGCGGGAACTCGACGCCGCCCGGATTGAAGAAGCCAGCTTTCAGGTGAACGGCGAGCATTGCCACGACCATGTCGATCGCCAGACCGAATGCCGCGAGTCTCGTCAGCAGGCCAAGAACGATCGCGATACCGCCGAAGAATTCGACGAGCGCGACAACGGGCCCGAAAAACCCAGGAACCGGGATGCCCATCTGCGCGAACCCGCCGGTCACGCCCGCGAACCCGAAGACGAACAGCTTCTGCGCGCCGTGAGCAATGAACGTTGCGCCGAGGATCACGCGAAGCGCAGCGAGGGCGATCGCGACTTGGCGTGACGAAGGCGATTTGAAGAGCGACATAGAGCTACCTCTTATTAATGAATGTTGGACTCGGTGTGACAATCGTAAGTGTTACAACATCTATTTGGGCAAGCAATACGGCTCTACTCCTCTTTGTTCCTGGCGAGCGTCAGCAGATCGATGAGGGTCTGCAACTGCTCATCCGTGACATGCCGCATGCGGCTCTTATGAAACGTGTGGACGGGATCATCGAGCTCATCAACGAGCTTTCGACCAGCTTCGGTGATCCGCGTGGACACCAGGCGACGATCATCGTTGTCCCGTGATCGTGCAACGAGTCCGGCCTCCTCCATGCGATCGAGCAGTCGTGTCACGTCTGGCATTCTGGTCAACATCCGATCGCGCAACTCATTGCGACACAGGCCTTCCGGCTCGGCGCCGCGCAGAATTCGAAGCACGTTGTACTGCGTGCTCGTGATGCCGCGCGACTTGAACAGCTCCTCCATCTCGTCCTGGATCACGGCCGAAGTTCGGACGATGTTCAGCATTGCCTCATGTTCGAGGCTCGTGAACGGTTTCGTCTGTTGCAGCTCGTCGCGCAGCGTCATGGCGTAGAATATATGTGTTACAACACTGAGTGTCAATACACCATGTTCTTATGGCCGAATCCAAGGCATTTGACGGAAGATTTCGGCTTCTGTCTTGTACGGCCCGGTCTGTCGGCGTGACCGCTGTCGCTCTACCGGTTGCGGCGCTGGCGGTAATGGAGCCGGCTCGACCGGCGAAGCTACGACTGGCGCCGGTGTCGGACTGACGGGCATCGGTTGGGGCGCCGGCGCCTGCGCGACGGACTCCGCCGGACGCTGCGGCGGCCTCGCAACCGGTTTGCGTGCGGTTGGCTTGCGCGTCGACGCATGCGCCGGTGCGGACATCGGACCGCCCTCAATCGCGGAGACCACGGTCTGCTGGCTTGCCGACGCCGGCGCGAGCTCAATGCTCGAGCCGCCAACAGCGGCCAGATCCTGCTTCAGTCCCTCGTCCATCGACGCGCTGTTTGGCCGACCACACGCCGTCACGAGCACCGCAATTGCAGCCGCGAACGACGCGGCGGAATATCCCCTTTTCATGTTGCCGACCTCCCGAATGCACACCGCACAGTAGACGTATCGACTCGCCAGAGATTAACGGCCCCAGCGCGTTCGTTCATACACCTTCAATCACCAAGAGGTCTGAATGCCGGCGTCTGCGTCAAGCACCGAAACCGTATCCGTCAGAGCACCCGAGCCCCCGCGGAGCAAGGCGTCGCTCAACGTCGCGAGCTCGTCATTCGCCGAAGGGCTCACGATTGGCATGGACTTCGTTTTCACCGGCTGCGGCGGGAAGAATCAGTCGCCACAGCTGTCCTGGTCCGGAGCGCCGACGGGGACGAAGAGCTTCGCGATCACATGCTTCGATCCCGACGCGCCGACCGGCTGCGGGTACTGGCATTGGCTCACCTTCGACATTCCCGTCTCGACGACGAACATCGACGCCGGCGCGGGGACGGACAAGTCGCCCGGCGGCGGCAGCGGAACGAATGACTTTAGCGTTTCCTCATACTGTGGTCCGTGCCCTCCGAAAGGCGACGTTCCGCACCGGTACGTATTCACCGTCTATGCGCTGGACGCCGACTCGATCGGTGCCGACGAGTCGACGACCGGTGCCACGTTGATCTTCAAGATGCGAGGCCATGTCCTCGCAACTGGCGCGACCACGGGCTTTTTCAGCCACTAGAGCACGGCAGGATCAGTCGCGCTTCGCGAGCCTCATCGTCGCGCCTCGATACGCCGCAACAGCACTCAGAATAGGAACGGCACGCCGGAGCTCGCGTGAAGCCAGAGGCGCATGGCCGCGTAGGCGCGAAACGGTCGCCAACGCTCCGCCATGCGCGACAGCTCGCGTGCCGTGACGTTGCCCGCGGCACGCCGCAGCGCGATGTCGCTCGCTGGGAATGCATCGGACGAGTGGGCGGCGCGCATCGCGACATACTCCGCCGTCCACGGTCCGATTCCCGGGACGCTGCTCAGCGCACGCGTCAGGGCGCTCGGCTCCGTGTCGTGAGTGAGTGCGAGCGTGGCGTTCGCGGTGCGTTCGGCGAGCGCCACGATCGTCGTCGCTCGCGCAACAGGAAGACCGATCTCTCGAACGGCCGCGACTCCAGCCGCGGCGAGGCGCTCCGGCGTCGGCGCAGCATGGGTGAGCGCGGCGTCGTCAGTCTCGAGTGGCGCGCCGAACGCCGTCGTGAGTCTCGACATGAGGGTCGTGGCTCCTTTCACGGTGACTTGCTGTCCCAACACGGCGCGAAGCACCAGCTCGAAGATGTCGAATGCTCCCGGCACTCGAACGCCGGGCTGGCGAGCAACGCTCGCGTCGAGACCATGTCGGCCGAGATGCTGGTCGATCATCATGGAGTCCGCGCGCAAGTCGAACAGATGCGCGATGCGCGAGACGAGACGATCCGAGATCGGAAGCAGCGCGTCGCTGACGTCGATCAGCAACGCTCCATCGGGCGAGTCTAGCGACCGGGGCGCGCGCGCTACTCGAATCGTGCCGTGCGCCTCTTCGAAATGAACCGTCCGCGCGTAGCACCCATCGCCGACGTGTTCGACGCCGCGCGTCGCTCGCGCCGCCAGGAAGCCGAGCAGCGCGTCCCATGCGAGCGGCTCCCGGTAGGCGAGCCGAACGCGCGTTTAGAAAATCCTCACGCTGAAGTACTTCTTTGGATTTGCTCGAACGTCGGCGAGGAGCGAATCGGCTTGCCGGACGAGACGGTGCAAATCGTTGTACAGCAGCGTGTCGGTGAGCAGCTTGCCGGCGGTTCCATTGCCTTTCTCGGCAAGACCGAGGAGGCGTTGGATCTGCGCGTTCGTGGAGTCGAGATTCGCGCTGAGCCGCGCCGTGTTCGCCGTGATTTGCCGGACGTTCGCGAGCGACGCCTCGATCTGCGCCGAATCGGCGAGGTTGCCCAATCGCGTCGCGGACGTTCGAAAGGCTTCCATCGTCGCCGTCGCGTTCCGATTCTGCTCGGCGAGCACGCTCTGAAGTTGCGCGGACAGCCTCGCCGTTGAAGCAACAACGTTATGGAGATCCTTGAACGTTCCGGCTTCGACGACCTCGGTCTGGAGCGCCTGCGTGAGCACCGCGACGTTGCGCCCGATCGAATCGACTCGGGTCAAGATCTGATCGATGTCGGAGCTCGGCGGACCGGCGGGAACGGTATCATCCGGCGCATACGACACGGTGGGCGCGGGGATTGGTGGAGTCAGCGCGACCGCGACGTCGCCAAAGATACCGACCGCCTTGACGACCGCTGTCGAGCCTTTCGGGACCTGATACTCGTCGTCGATGCGGAGCAGGACGTCGAGATAACCATCCCGACGCAGCGCGACATCGCCGACGTACCCGACACTGACGCCGGCGAGCAAGACCGGCTGTCCTTGCTTCAGGTTTTGTCCCCACGCGAACCGTGTATGAAGCGGGTATCCCGGTTTCAAGCCGCCGCGCGCGAGCCAGACCATTCCGAGGATCAGCACCGTGACTGCGACGGTGATGAGAATGCCGACCGTGACTTCGTTGCGACGTCTCATGATTGGAGTAGTGGTCCGAGCACGGTAGCAGTAAGCGCATCGAGGACCAGGATCGTCACCGAGCCAATGACGACGGCGCGCGCCGTCGATCGGCCGACGCCCTCGGCTCCGGCCTCGGTAATGTAACCCTCATAAGAGCAGACCAAAGCGATGGCCATGCCGAACATCGTCGCTTTGAGGAGGCTGTAGAACACCTGGAAGGTGCCATAGCCGAGGCGAAGTCCAGCAATGAAATCCTGCGGCGTGACGTGCGTGATCCGAACCGACACGAAGTATGCGCTCGCCAAACCGACGGCATCCGCGAGGATGACGAGCGTCGGCAACATGATTGTTCCGGCGAGAAAGCGCGGCACGACGAGAAACGCGACAGGGTCGTACGCCAGCGTTTCGAGCGCGTCGATCTGTTCGGTGACGCGCATCGTTCCGATTTCGGCGGTCATTCGGCCGCCGACGCGACCTGTGAGAACGAGGCCAGTGAGTAACGGCCCAAGTTCGAGGAGGATCATCAGTCGACTTGCGAGACCGATGATCGAGAGTTGGACGCCCGGAAGGAGCTGGTAGCGTGTCTGAAGGGCGATGACGCCGCCGATGAAGGCCGCGACGATGACTGTGAGCGGAACCGAGTCAACGCCCATCGTCTTCATCTGTCGAACGGTTTCCGGGACGTACGTTGCCGGATCACCGAACCCACGCGCGATGTCGCGGAAGAAGTACGTTCGAAGGCCGATGTCCCGGAAAAGGTTGACCCAAAAGCGCGTGACTCGCCGAAAAAATCGAATCGATGTGCGCTGTACGACCGGAAAAGTGTCGGTTCCCCGAGACATCGGGGTCGGTGGCGTCAAGTGCGAACTCGCGCGAGTAGGACGAGTCCAATAACGGCAAAGATGGCGCCCGGGATCCAGGCCGCGAAATCAGGCGGGATGACGCCTTTCCCACCGATGGCCCTCGTCAACTGAATCATCAGCAGAAAGATCATCGTGGTCGCAAGGCTCACCCCGACACCGTACGCCGAGCCGCCTCGCTGTGTGCTCGTCGCCAGCGGCGCCCCAAAGAGTGCAATGATGATGCAGGTAACGGGAACGGCGATCTTCAGCGCGCGTTCGACGCGCGACAGGTTCGCGTCGCCGCCGGAGCGCTCGATCGCCGTGATGAAGCGCGACAGCTCGCGATATCGCATGTTCTTCGGATCCGGCGATTTCGTCATCATTTCGAGCGGCCGCTCCGTGAACCGACGGTCATACGCCGCGGCGAACGATACGGTCATGGTCTGCCCGGTGTCCGTCACGAGATTCATCGCGCCTTTGGCGAGGACCCATGGGTGATGGCTGTTGTTCGCGCGATACATCGCCGAGTCGGCCGCGAGCACATAGGTCGGGTAGGTCGGACCTTGGCCCTTTCGCTCGATCTGCAAACCGTGAATTCGACCGGAGTCGGCTCGCAATTCGGTGACCTTATAGATGCGTCCGAACTCTCCAGAATAGGCAAAGTTGAATCGGAAGCCGCCGGTGCCGGTCTTGTCTTCGCCCAACAATTCGCTCCGACGCTTGTTGGTGCGTGGGGCGATCTCGCCGAGTCCGATGTCCAACCCGCACGCGAGGATCGAGGCGAGGAAGATCGGCAGCACCATCCGATAGAACGAGATGCCCGATGCCTTCGCCGCCGTCACCTCGGCGTGGCGCGTGAACGCCCCGATCGCGAACACGGTCGCGAACAACACGGCGGCCGGCAGCACCATGAACAGCGAGTCCGGAATCCAATAGACGTAGCTCAGCGCGAGATCACGCACCGGGATCTTCTTATCGAGGTATCCCTGCAGGTGATCCGTGAGGTCGATGACGATCACGAGCAGCGGAAAGCCGAGCGCCGTGGCGATGAAGATCTTCGAAAACTCGGCAAAGACGTAGCGATCGAGCGGGCGAACGAGACGACCGAACATCAGAGTGCCTGTTCCATTTCGGGACGGTGGAACCAACTCTTCACCTTCTCGAAGGCTTCAGCGAGGCCGCCGCCGCGGGACGTCACGCCTTCGTTGCCCATGCGGATCATGAGCAAGAGCCCGATAATCGCGAAGACGATGTTGTCGGCCCACATCGCCCAAAACGGCGGAATAATGCTCCGGTCGGACAGCGCCTCACCGCCGATCAGACCGACGTAATAGATCGCGAATATGAAGAAGCTCACGCCGAACACGAGTCCGACACCGCCGTTGGGGAAGCGAAGCGCGCTTTCCAGCACATTGGGATCCTAAGCTTAGAATTCCACGTGGACAAGTTGTCGC
>JADMIO010603809.1_pt1 | contig 136352 bp, 102 predicted proteins | sample 8958161 | NCBI WGS metagenome assembly JADMIO01 (sample SAMN16585339, study PRJNA669376) | soil metagenome | isolation source: Crop rotation soil | place: USA: Cullars Rotation, Alabama | collected 2011
GCCGCGACTTCAAGTCACGTGAATTCCAAGCTTCGGATCCCACTGTGCTGGAAAGTCTAAGCAACAGTGTTAAAATGAATGTAGCCCCTGCCAATACCAAAGTACCAGTTAATGAAAGCCGGTTGCTTCCCAATACGTTAACAAGCATGAGCATCGGCACGAACAATACATCCTGCAACACCAAAACAGAGGAAGTTAACATACCCAAATCGTCTTTCAATTCATTGTTCCTGTCCAGGTATTCAAATATAATAGCAGAACTGCTTAAACTTATAATGCAGGTAAAGAGTAAGATCTCTTTTAAGGACCAGTTATTAAAATGGCCGATCAATACCAGTAACAGAAAACTTAAGATCAACTGTGCAATAACGGTAACCAATGGCCGCCTCACCTGCGACCCCAGGTTACGGATCTCCATTTTTGTTCCGATAAAAAACATCTGTATGATAAGCCCCAACTCACCGATGCCTGAAACCACATCCGGATTTTTGAATATTTTTAAGCAGTATGGCCCCAATAAAACGCCTGCAATTATATAGGCTACCAGGTAAGGCTGGTGCAGTTTTTTAATAGCCAACCCTATCAATAAAATGCTCAGCAGCATAACGACCACACTGCTCAAAAGCTGATCAAAGAATAAGACATTTAATAATCTCATTACTATCCCTTTTGCAAAAAAAAGCTGCCTCAAAAATTAAATTTGAGACAGCTTTAGCCATGTTAAAAATCAGGAAATCTGAATTAATCTTGCCGGTTTCTGTTTGGCTTCTTCTTTCTTGGGAATCAGTAAGCGCAATACGCCATCTGAATAAGTGGCCTTGATCTTCTCAACATCCACCACTTCTTTTTGCAGGTTAAAGGTTCTATAGAAGGATTGGTAGCTGAATTCTTTGCGGAAGTATTTTTCTTCCTTGTTCTCAGTTTCATCGGTCTTTTGCGAAGCAATGGTAAGAAGCGTTCCGTCCAATTCAATTTTAAAATCTTTTTTTGACATACCCGGCGCTGCTACTTCCACTTCATAACTGTCTGCTGTTTCCTTAATGTTCACTGCAGGAATGGTTGTGTTGGTGTCTGAGAAATTAGACAGGCCGAAATTGTAAATGTCTTTATTAAAAAAATCATCAAATAACATTGGCAACTGGTTTAAAAGGCTGCCATTTCTTTTTACGAGTGTCATAGTTACCTCCTTTTGATTTGGTTAATAAATTTGTTTCAGAAAATTTTTTACAATCGGTATGCCAACGGCATGTAGAAATATAATGATTGAAAATTTGTCACAACAATAATAAAATTTGACATTTTTCATTGACAAATTTTCAAACTCAATTTAACAATTAACTCCTGGTTACAGGGAATTTCGTATCATGAAATATGGGCAAAATATTTGAATAAATATGTTTGCAAATAATCATTACCAGCAAATCCAAATATTATGACTGCCATTTTTATAGTAACATTATTGTGCGGATTCATATTATTAATTGCACAGGCTTATTTTTGGAGTGTTGCTTTTTTCCTGAGGATATCATCGTTATTTAATAACCAAAGCAAATGGCTTTTCCTTTTTGTCCTGGGATTATTAGCGATTATTTCTTTTAGATTGCAGTAATATAGGTTTGAATATTTTCAATAAGTAAAAGCAAATTCCAAAAAAAGTGCCGCCCCAATAAATAAATTGAGGCGGCTTTTACAAACGACAATCAAGGCTGGTTCAGGATCGGGGATTACAATTAAGTTTTGCCAAACATCCAGGCACCTTACGAACAAGCGCTTTATCTTTCCAGCTTTTTAAGGGTTATCCTTCTTGTGCGATCCGCCGATTGTAACAACATCAGGTTTGGTTCAAAATTATTCACCATCCATCCATCTTGTAGTTCCTGCCATACAGGGTTTACAACTATATCGGAATTGAACATTAGGTTTAGTTGCAAATAATCAGCTGTTTTACTAAAAAACCATTTCCCATTTTGGGACATGATATCATTTGCAACGGTAAATTCGTTCGGGCAGAAATGTAACCCGGTCATATTAAAGTCGGCTGTATGATCACTCCCATCTTTAATATAAGAAGCAATAACCCATTTATTACAGGTAGCAATTGCCCGTGATGCTGAATCAACTGTGATTGTTTGAGATGGCCCGGATGGCAAAACAGGAGTTTCTTTTTTACAGGAAACCAAAAATGGTAAAAATGCAATTTGTAAAATAATTAATAGCTTTTTCATAATATAAATTTTTTAGGTTTAGATGATTAAAAAACTATAAACTATATTTTTCACAGTGTGTAGTGATGCTTCTTCAAGTTTTAATATTACAGTACCTCCTTTTTATATAGTTAACAAATAGCTTTTAAAAAAAAACAAGCAGTATGCCAGCTGCCAATGAAAAATATGTATACGAAATTCTGACATCCCTTTCATAAAATTTGACAGAAGTACAAGACATCTTTTCAAATTTTCAAGTCGTTTTTAAGGTTGCCTGGTTTTTGATAAAATCCCGGATAAATAAACCAGGGATTGGGAACAGGCTTTTATTAATGTAGAAGGGATAGAATAAGAAATTAATTTTCATAGTTTTATTCATAAACATGGAAGCGTTTAAACCGGCAGAATTATTAAAGGGCATTAACGACCTGGAAGTATTGAAAAAACTTCCAAATAAATATTTACATCAAAAAGTAATTCTCGGGATCGATATTTACAGGTATAGCCAGTACCCTGTTGCGGAACAAACATATATTCCGGTTGTATTTAATGAACTTTATAAAGCTACTGTTAAGGACCTGGTTAAAGGGGAGCCATTTATTTTTGAAGCATACGGGTTAAGTGCGAATGATTTTGAAAAAAGATTTATAAGCACTGGTGATGGTGGTTTTCAAATTTTTAATAACCCTGTGGAGGCAGTAATTTTTGCACTGTACTTTCAAATGAATGTGAAACTGTTTGTTTCCGGATCAAGTAGTATGCCTTATGCGGGGTTGTTACATAGAATGATAGATACCATAGATCTACGCTATGCTATTACTTCCGACCTCATTTATCTTTTTAATGCTAACTACTTTGGCCCGGGCATTATCAATAATGCAAGAATATTGGCAAAAGATAATCTCAACAGGCTGCTGATAGATTCAAATACCATTAAATGGTTTACCAAAAATATTCACTCAGTAGAAAATTTGCTGGTAATGAACAAAAAATCATTTACAACCAGCGAGTACTTTAAAAATTATGACCAGGAACAATCATCCCTCTTATTCAATATCAACAACAGCTTTAAATCTGTAGATGTGCTGACTATTGGAAGTATTATGGCAAAGAATATAAAACTTGAAATCTATAACCTCCATATACAAGCCATCATTAGCTTTAAAACGACAAACAATATACAAAAGGACCTGGTTGTAACTTTGGGAAATCTGAATACGGCAGGAATTGAATAGGTTCGATATGATAACACCTAGGCTTAGTTCGTGGCTTATAAATCATTTTCATTTTTTTTACTTCCCGATACAGAAAGTAATTTGAACTGATATATAAGCTGTTATGATTTGGAGGTACAAATGGGGTACAAACTTGCCACTCTCTCAGTTTTGGATTAAATTACTAAACCACATGTATCAAAAAAACTATGATTAAATAATTTGAATAACCCATTTAAAATTTGCTGGGAATGCGTTGTTAAACTCTTCGAATATCAGCGGCTCTGAATCCGTCCGAGCCAAAACGAACACAAAAATCTAAATTAAGACGTGACTGTGCATCGCCTTGTAATTCTCTGCGCAAACCTCTTATGTAAAACCTGGAATAATGGTCCATAGTAATATGGAAATAATTGTCAGTCCTGTTATGTTCGAGGTATACTAGCTTTTCAAATCGCTGAGCCTTTCTGAATGAGTAAAAATCATCAGATTTATTGATGTATTTTCCAATTTGTCCTTCCTTATCGTTCTGAAAAGAATAATAGTTTGTCGGCATTATGTATTCATCCTTTTGATAACTCGGGAATGAATTCCGGTAAGTACTTCTGTAATCATCCGTGGCTCCCTTTATAAAATCATATTTTCCTAAAACTAAAGCATCAACTAATAATATTCTTTGATATTCAGCAACTAAACTAAAATTTAAATTATTATCCTTGTCTTTCACTATTGCGTCAAAGTATTTACGCAAAAAATCAAATCTTTGTTCAGCAGTCAGTATGAACCCGATTTTAGTATAATTGCTCAAAATTACCAGAGTCGCTAAAGTAGATTTGTCGTTATAGTATAAATTAATAATTTCCTTAATTTTTTGCCAACTATCGGAATTTTTTTTAGCAATTTTAGAATCCAAAAAATATTTAAGAATAGTGTGTGAAGCTTTCCCAGAAAAAATATTTTCAATAATATTTTTTCTATCATCTTTATTCAGTTGTTCGAAGGGAGTTGCAAATTGTTGTCTATTTAAAAGATAATTATGTCTCTCAGGCGACACAACTGAAACTGCTTCGCTTATTAATGCCGACCTTTCAACTTTCAACATCGATTTAGACCGTGCCTCCTTCTCCCGGTTTATTCGTTCGGTTATCATATCAATTTCTGTAACATAATCAGGTTCGTCCGGTATATTTGAAGTAGCTCTTACTCTTTCAAAATAATCCTTTGCTTTCTCAAAATGCACTAAATCTCCTGTATTAGAATAATACTTAAACTCAAGATGTCCTTTTGAATGCATAATTGCAGATCGGCTTAACTCGGGAGCATTCTCTAGAGCGACATCTAAATAATAAGATACTCTAGTAAAATGTTCTTTAGCATTTTCTCTTATTAAATATGCAGCGAACTGGTGGTTGAGTATGAAATCCTTCTTAAAAAAATCTTTTGTTTCTGAAGCCTCTTTGAGCCTTATGATATCAGAAGACTTATATATTCTTGCTTCATATAAACTATTAAAAAGCAAACGAACAAAATCTAAATCAATTGGTCTAATCTCCCGCAGCACTTTATCAATTATTCCTATTTGATAGTCTAATTTTTCTTCTACGGAACCAGAAATTATTTCGTTTAGCATTTTTCTCGTGAACCTAGAATGTCGTGTTAATGCGTAACTTTCAAAAAAATAATCATGCTTCCGTAGTTTAATTAAGGATTGGAATAATGCATTATCTCTTAATTCGGAAAAACTTTTCTCACTTATTCCAAGGGCAATTGCACACAAATCGATCCGCGGCTCCAAGTTATATTGTTGAAAAACAGCTATTGCTAAATATAAATTTTTAAAGTTTTCATCGGCATTTATTTTTTTCGCTTCTTCTAATATTATATCCTCAAGTCTCCGAAAATTTTCATCAAACCACATGTATAAAATAAACAACAAGTCTTTTTTTCCAAAGTCAGGATCTTTAGCTTTTTGAATTAATTGAGGCTTAAATTCATTTATTCTTAGATTATCATTTTTAACTGAAGCAAATAATTCATTTACTTCAACGTCGTCTAGTAAATGATTAATTTTTATTGGCCGATAAACGACGTATTCTTTGTCTGCAACATCAATAGAAGATTGTTCGTTCTTTTCTTTCAAATAATCACTTTCATTTAATATCAAAATTAAAACTAGTTCCTTGCCGTGATTTAATAAGTGTTTGTATAAATTTTTAATACTGTAAAGCATATGAGGTAGGTGATCAGCAACGATTACTGGCACAACAGATTTCCCTTCGGCCGACCGACTAAAATGTGATAAGAACTTATCTAAGGTTTTGCCGTTCCATCCACTCATTATTAATTCCTTTCCGTCATTATTCTCGACATACATGGCATCTTCCCTTAAAAAAATGATAGGGCTACCAATCTCTTCATAAACTTGTTTACATACTTGTCTAATTAAAACCGATTTCCCCGCTCCACGCTCACCCCAAAAAATGAGTTTATTGTTTTGATTTGCTTTAATCAAATCATCGTTGCTCTTAGCATTCCTAATGTTATCAATTTGAATTTTTATTTCAGCAAAAATCTGGTCGTGCTGAGTCCTTTTAATACACCTATCGCTAAAAATAAACATATCAGACGGCTGGCTTTTCCAAGCGTCTATGATTTCTGATTTGTTCAGTCTTTGAAAATCACTTTTTCTATCAGTAAAATAATCGTTGTGATATGTTATAAATTGTTCACAATTCTTATTATACTCCGCTTTTGAAATCTCTAAAACTTGAATATGGTCTGACAAATAATTAATTCTTATTTCTTTTGGTTCTATCTCGAGGAGTTCATTCCTATTTTTATCACCAGAACTATTGTGAATTTTTTCAATTTCATCCACAAAATCATTAAATGTTCCATTTAAAATATTTATATCCAAGTCTTCTAATTCAAATTTAGTATCCTCATTCACATCTTTCAATGCTACATAAAAATTCGAAAATTGTTGCTGGGTAGCATCGCTTAAATATTTATGTACTTCATATACACTTTCTAGAAGTCTGCTATTCTTATGAATATTAAATCCTAAAAATATTATGGGAACATTATAAGCCAGGCTTACAAATTCTTGCAACATGTTTTTATTCCTGAAACTACTTTCGGAAAAATCTTTTGTAGTAATAACCAGCCTTTGTGCTCGACCTGGATTATTATCCATGTCATGCGCACAACCATGCAGTTTAAAATATTTCAATTTTGCACTATCTCGGTCTTGAATTATTTTAAGTTCTTTAGGATCTACTACTGTAATAAGTCTTTGAGGAGATTTGCCTCTTATTTGTTCAAATGCATATTCCACGGACATATCATAGTTAGTTGTAAAAATTGCCTGCCAATTATAAGAAAGCATCCGCTGAATAAGTTCAAGATTAACATAATTATTCTTATCAATAAAATACTCACATAATTTTTCATTAGTCCAGGACCTCTGAAAATTAGGATCTTTATCTAATCTTGAAACTAATTGATCAAAACTATCTTTATAAGATTTATATGCCTCCGGAAATTTTGCCTTTGCATACAAAAAATTAGATACCTCCACAGTGCTTTTAAGTCCTACCGCTTGACCTACACCGGCACCGAGAAAAAGTACAGCGTTACCACTTTTTATTTTTTCTTCTAGAAATCCTTTTATTTCCATAATGAATTCTAATTTATTACGGAAATTACTAATTTATTATTGTTTGCAGTAATAAAGTTTGGGAACATTACTCATGATAATCAATAGACAAAAATTCGAATATCTTTTACATTTATGTTATTCTAAATTTCTATCGACATTTTGTTCTAGAATCTTTAAAAGCTTTAGTTCAGGCTCATAAGCTGTAAGAGTTAATTCATTTTCAGAATTAAGCCAATCATTGTATTTAAGCACATAAACCCATTCATAATATTCCTTCGCAATAGCAATTTTAGTTTCTTTATTCTTTATTTCTTTTGGTAAATTGAAACCAAATCTTTCAAAAATTCTTAACCCATTCATTGAATTAAAAATATTGTCCAGGGCTGCGATATAAATATTAGGATCGCATTTGCCCTGCCCTTTCTTATCTAGGTCCGGCTCAGTAAATATTTTACTACCATACTTCACAACTTCAATTAATGCGGTTTCCAAATTGGCTATTTGTCGTTTATCTTGTCCAGCTCGCTTTGCAAATTTTGAAGTCCATTGGCAAAGCCATTCGGCAATAAGAATATTAGCTGTTTCCTCATCGCAAACTATCAAATGAAAATGAGGGTTATATGTTTTTTTTGCAGCATTGAAATTACATTCCAGGGATTTTATACCCATTATCTTTATTCCCCTATTGCGTTGCTGCCGCTTTTTTAACCTGGAATATATTTTGCCAAAAGCCTGCAACATACCTTTCATGAATTTGTTGAGGTTTCCGATATGCCGGGCTTTAATAGTAAGCGTAACAAAGAATGGCTTTTCCCATGTTTTAATAATTGGTAAATAATTATTTATTACTTCAGCTTTACGAATGCTGCAACATAAAGTGCAATGCCTGGTTTTACAATATTTCCCGTGCAACCTGCCATTTACAGTGTATACCTTATTTTGGCAATGGTAAGCATTCCAGTAAGTTTTTATTCGCTCTTGTGATCTGTATTTTTCAGCAACGCTAACCGGGCTTAACATCATGGTTTGTGTAATCATTTTTCTTTTTGCACGTCCCTTCATAGCTTTAATATTGCTTAGTTCACTGCCATTACCATTGACAATTATAGCAGGTTTGCTAAATGCGGCTGTCCCGTTTTGTGCTAATGTATTAAAACACCCCTGCAAAGAGGTTATAGAATGTTGCTTTCCCATTCTACTTATTTTTATTGTTAATGTAATTTTGAGCCTCTATGCCAGTTTCAGCAAAGGTTTTCTTTCTACCTTCTTTCAGGTAGTTCATTAATTCTACTTTGGAGAAATAGCAGCGCTTGGAACGCTTCATTACCGGGATTTGCTTTTTTGCAATTAATCCGTAAATAGTGGGGACCGATAAAGAAAGGTAAACTGCTGCAGCTTGAACGGTTAACAGTTCATCTGATTCTGTTTGGGGGTCACTGCTTTTTTGTAATAACAGCCTTTCAATACTGGCTAATTTTTCATGTAGCTGATAAACAGCCAGGGGAAGTTGTTCGAATGTAATTTCCATATTGTGATATCAATCGTTTTATTATTGATATCACAATAATATTCAGAAGCTAAGGGGTATAAATGATATTAGTAATATTAGTAGTAGTTTAGTAATATTCGTAAGAGATTCGTAACTACTTATTGAAGTTTGTTTTTACATTTTGTGTAATGTAGCCCTCAAAGTAATTACTTAAAAGTTCAACATATTTTGTTTGTTGCCTATGAGGTTTTCCAGCAACATTTTTATAGTAGTCATAAAATACCTTTATTACCTTTTGCTTTGAATGAACATCAGTAAATCTGAAGAGAATCTCCGGGGCAATCTTTTTATCAAAGGCTTGTTTAATATATTCAATTAGTTCCTTTTCCGATATGAAACCTTTATCAATAAGTCCTTTTTTAAAGTGATTGAAAACTTCTAAAATAGAAACACGATCGAAATTGTTTTTAATTGAAGAAATTTTATCAGGTGGCGGATCATACTTAGTTTGAGTTTTCTGCGATTCCAAATTTTTAAGTAATGGTTTTATTTCATCAATGAATTTCTTTTCATCTTCAAACCATTCTTTAATGATCTTCCGGTACTTTTCGCCTTCGTCTTTAACCAAATTCACATACCCTTGCTCTAATTTCATTTTTCGCTCTTTAATCACAAATTCTAGCTTAATACTATCAGGATCATTAATTAATCCCTTTTCATGAAGGACAAATGAATTTATATGAGTCAACAAATAATTTGTTCTTTCAATTAACACTTTAATCAGGCTTTCCTTATCCTGTAGTTCTGCTTTTGATATATTCAAATATGGGTTATAAACAGGTTTACTTTTAAGTATAGGGATATTTTGAATGAAATATTCTTTTGCGCCTTTAAAGAAACTAAGTTCAAACGGAAATATCTTTAACCATTTTTCATAAGTTGACATTAACACATTAAAATCCGTTTTCGAAACATTTTTTGTCGTAGTATATCCAGTTACAAACTCAATTAATTTCTGAATTTTCTGTTTTGGAAAAGTGTTTATATTTGAATTTAGGAAGTCCAAAAGATCATGTAAAAAAGCAGCGAATAAAAACGGCTCACCGAACCCCTCTGGAAAACTCCCGAAACTATGAATTGTATATTCTAAGTAGTTTGTAATATCCAAATACCAATCTTCTTTGTCCAGGTTATTTGTAATATGTTGCCTGGCATAAATTCCTTTTAGAGCAATACTGTCTGCTAAGCGTACAAAATCCTGTTTATTAAAATAACTTAACGTTTTTAAGTTTTTATGATACTCACAACAATCTGGAAATGATTCTAACTTTTTATTGACATTGATTATAAAATTCCGCAATGTTGTTTGGCATCCTTTGCATTCATTATAATCATGTTTGCCGTTTGTTGGATTTGTAGGAAATGGCAATTCATAAATCCCCTTAGTATTGTAATACTCAGTATCACAGAATTTTATTTTTGTAAGATTACTGGCATGAATTACAAAATGTCTATGCATGTTAATTTACCTCTTGTTTCATTTCTTCAATAATATTCATAGTCTCTACGCTCACTGTACAAACCCTTTTTAATAAATCAATAACCTGTTCTTTATAATCAGAAAATTTGTAAGTATTGAATTTCTCTGCAATGGTCGGGTCTTTTGGTTTGCTTTCTTTATATTGGTCCAGTATCCATTCTAAGGCACTACGGTTTCCTAATTTATATTCCCAGGCTTTCACTGGAATGCCGGTTAAGGTTGTATTAGAATCTATTTCAATTATTCCATCTGCTTTAATTGCTTTTAATCGAGTTTTTTGTATATCCTCGATTGAATAACCGGCCTTTAAGTCAATTAGCATATCTATTCTTTTTAATTCATAAGGTTTCACAGTTTCATAATTGATATGCAAATCCATTAAAGATTTACCCCACGATGCCCACTTGCTAAAATTTTCGAAATATGGAATTCGTGGAAACTCTTTTTTCAAATTCAGTTCATATTTTTCTCTGTACTTCGGACTATGTAAAATTGCATACACATAGAAGAAAATGGTTTCATTAGTTACTCCCTTTTTGCCATATTTCTTTACAAACTGATTTATACCCCATGATGTCATATTACTATTTCTATTTCCCTCGTCGTCGTAACGGTACAATGGCAGGCATTGCCCATTAACATTAAATTGTATATCAGCGAGAGTATTTGTTGCTAAGCAATGAAAAGAATAATGCTCCATACCTAGGCCCTTAAAAAATATTACGATATTATCTTGATTTAGGTCCTTCCCATAAATTTTATAATGATTGTCAGTTAACCTGTGATTGAATAATTTTTCTACATACTGAAATTTTCTAGTAAACGGTCTAAAAGAGGATTTTCTAATAAGTGCTTGGTCAAAATTTGATTTTTTTTTATTTTTCCTATGTTCTATCAATGATGAACTCCATTTTATACTATAATCAATTTCTTCCTCATGAATATTCTTATTGTAAGTCTCAGTTAAATATTTAATCTTTTTCAATAAATTAAGTTTGGAAAAGTCATAAACCCATTCATCACGATTTGTATTTATTCCTAATGAATACAAATTAAATAAAGCTCCTTTTTCTTTCCCTTTTTTTGCCTCCTTAGACATTAATGGCATAAGACTTTCAAAATCATTATTCGATCCACTAAACCAATTATTATTTTTATCTGGTTGCAAATGCGTAAAAGAAAGACTTTCAAACTTATTATCAGAAAACCATTGAAGTTTTTCTTCTTTCCGCCATTCATCAGGTAAACACAGATATTGAATATTGCATAGTTGATTTTTGTCTTTGTTATCCTTTTTTACCAATATCATAATCGCAACTCCTGTTTGAATTCCAAAAACATTATGAGTTGTACCTGCAATTTTAGGGTTTGCTCGTACGTCGCTTTTTGTATCAACTATGTAAATATTTGAAAATTCAGCCTGTAAGCACCGTCTAAATCCATCAAATGTTCTGCTGTCAATAAAACTTCTGTTAGTAATAAATGCCACTATGCCATTATTATCCAATCTATCAAAAGCCCATCGATAAAATCTTACATACATATCGAATAATTTGGTCAAATTTGATGCTGTGGAATACTTAATAATAGTCTCCTTTATTCTTTGATCTATTTCTGGATATTTCCGGTTTGGGTTATTCTCATTGGCACTAAGCTGTAAGGCATTGTAAGGAGGATTGCCCATAATTACAGCAATCTTCTTATCATTTTGCTTTTTTATGCGTTTAGTGTTTTCTTCAGTGAAGGGACTAAACATATCTATTTGTTTCCCACGGTAAGTAAATCCCATGTTATCCAATGTATCAACAAAACAAAGATTTTCAAATTCGCTATAAGCACCCATTTTTTGGGTATAGGTAAATTCAATATTCAGATTACTAATATAATATGGGAGTATAGCTAACTCATTAGCATGAATTTCATTTTTATATTTCCAAGGCAATTTTTCTTTTCCGATATAATCAATAATGTCACAAATAAAAGTTCCCGTTCCGGTTGCTGGGTCCAATATATCTACACCTTTATCTTCTAAAAATTTATTGAAATGTTTATTCAATAAATAATCAGTGCTTTTAATCATAAACTGCACAATCTCATTTGGGGTATAAACAACGCCTAAACGATCTGCAGCTTTTGGGTTATAGCTTTTATAAAATGTTTCATAAATGACCTTTAGAAACTTTTGCTTTTCGTGGTGGTCTGCGATGCCGGCCGCAGTTGCATTAATAGCCTGGTAATAATGCTGCACTGCTCCTAATGCTATTTTTCGTATTGACCCCGTAAAAAAAGTATGAATAACTTTTTCTAGTTCGCGGGCAATGTTATTTTCCCTATGAAATTGTGTTTCGTCAAATATTGTATTAAAAACATCTTCAGTTAGAATATGCTGAATGATCATTTCCCTTACATCTTCATTTGTTATGTTTGGGTTTATACTGTCATGGCAAAGTTTTAAGAAGGATGCACTTGATTTTATAAATTCCTGGTTTGTTTTTTCAGCAGCTATAATAATTCCCCTTAATGTTTCAGTAACTTTTGGAATATCCTGTTTGAATAATTCTATGGCTTTTCTGAAATGTTGAACCTCGGGACGTTCAAAATTTATAAAGCGGGTAATAATATTATGTAATGCTTCTGAATCGTTTGTAGGTACTCTTTGAACCTCAATTCCATTTTGAAATAAAACTGCCTTTTGGCTATCTTCAAATAAAATATTGTCCTTTGGATATCCCTTTGCAAATTTCTTTTTTATTTCCTCATCCAGGTCGTCGCTTTCATCTTTGCTTTCCCAATAACCCCAATCCTGGCGAAGCATATCTTTTAATGTACCGTCTGGGGTAACATTTTTTCCATTGGCTGCTTTAATGGTTACTTCGGGAACGATCATTAATCCTTTCTGCCTGGCATAATCATTAAGCAGGTTATAAAAAGCATTTCTTATTGCGGTTTCTTTTGAGGTTCCGCCAAAATGCTTAATCTTTTCAACCTCGTTTTGGTATTGTTTTATTGAGAATTCACTCATAAGGTACAGTATGGTTTGTTTTATTTTTTAAATCCTATTCTTTCCCTGTCATCCCATTTCTTTTGTGCAATTTTTTCATCCAATAAATTTTCCATTGCATCATAAATCTGGTTTAGTTGCACATCATGTTCCCCTAATCTTTCTTTTATTTCTTTCAGTTGAGTTTTTAGATCATTTTGCATTAATAGAATTTTTCTTACTTCAACAAAGGCCCGCATAATGGCAATATTCATGCTGATTGCCTTATCACTATTTAATACACCGCTTAACATAGCAACGCCTTGTTCTGTGAAGGCATAAGGTAAATACCGGGTCCCGCCCCTTCCTTTTGAGGTTTCAATTTGCAACCTCAAAGGTTTTTTACTTTTTTCTGAGGTTTCAATTTGAAACCTCAAATCTTCATATTCTTCTTTGGTAAGCTGAAACATAAAGTCTTTAGGAAACCGCTTTAAATTACGCTTAACAGCAAGGTTAAGGGCTTTTGTTTCAGTTTCATATAATGCAGCTAAATCCCGGTCCAGCATTACCCTTTCACCTCTTATTTCATAGATCCGGTTTTGAATGCTTTGTATTATTTGCATATTGATAAATTAAAAATCCAATTGTATCTTATTTGAAGCATCCCGTTTGGTTTGGTCTATGATCTTAGCATAAATCTGGGTAGTCTTCAATTCCCGATGGCCTAACATTTTCGAAACCGTATAAATATCGGTCCCTTTGCTTAATTGCAAAGTAGCGAAAGTATGCCTGAAACAATGAAAGGTTATGTCTTTTGTTATCCCGGCTAACCCGATCCATTGCGCTAAGTGTTTATTAGAATAAGCCGAATAAGTTAATCCGTCAAATACTTTTTGTGTTGCTTCTCTTCTGGGACCTAACAAACCAAAAGCCTGTTCAGATATAGGCATCATTTCAACGCCCTTTGTTTTTTGTTGTTTGAATTTTATAAAGTATCCATTGCCCTCAATAAATTCCAGTTCGCTCCAAATCAGCTTTTCAATATCTGAAAAGCGCAACCCGGTAAGAGCTGAGAACAATGCTGCAGTTTTCATTAATGGGTTTTTACAATCGGTTTTCACGAGCTTATTCAATTCTTCAATAGTAAGAAAAGATCTTTGTGTTTCTGCCTGCTTTATCTGTTCGACCTTTGAATTTAGATTAGTTTGCAGGTAGCCGTCTTTATAAGCCTGCTTTAATGCTGCCTTAAACTTATTGAAATAAGATAACGCTGAATTTTGCGCAAGGCTTACTTTACTGCTCTTATTGCTTTTAGTAGTTAACAGGTATTCTTTGAACTCATTGCAAAATGATTCATCCAGGTTGCTAAATTGTAAAATCCCACTTGTGAATTTTTCCAGGTAATGATAAGTAGAAACCCAATTATCAAAGTTTGAAGCTTTTCTTTTGTCCGCTAACTTTTTAAAGTACTCAACAAAATTTTGTTCCCCCTGCGTTTTTATTTTTAGCTGCTCCTTTTCATAACCTGTATATATTTCAGGTTTATTCAGGTTGTTCTCTCTTTTCTGCCTGATCTGTTCTGCCCTTTGCAGGGTTTCTTTGTTATGTTGTTTGTCAATAGGATTAAGCTTTACTTTTTTTAGTTCGCCTTTTTTATCCAGGACCACAGCAAACCGCCTTTGTTCTTTACCGTTTGCATCATTGTATTTCTGTTCTTCAATTTCAATTTCATTCATTAAGAACATATTCAAAAATTCCCTGCGTGTTGTTTCGCCCGTTTCCGGGTTTACAATAGCCGGGTAAAAATCCAAATACAAACTTTGCCGGTTCCCGGTAATCGCTTTTTGTCTCAGTTTAACTTTTATTGCCATTGTCTTATGCTTTAGGAAATAATTTATCAATATCTGAACGCTGTATTATTGAACGGCTCCCAATTTTGCCAACATTCAATTTTTCTTTTTCCATTAACCTGTAAATTGTTCGCCTGCTGACTCCTAATAAAGTACTTGTTTCCTGGATGCTTAGAAAGGGTTTTATAGTCAGTTCATTGAAAGGCCGGGAAATAATACGCTGTGTTTCCTTATTGCTTAATTCAGCCCGCAATTCATTCACAGTAGATTTATAAGCCCTAGTATTACAGATATGGGAACAGAAACGGGTTTTACTTGTTTTGGCAGTAAACTCATTTTTGCAGTGTTCGCAAATTCTTATGATTCTGATATTTGAACTCATTGTGTCTGTTTATGCCAGGGTGTGCCATTATGTGCCTATGTGTGCCACAGTGTGCAATTTTAAACGGGTTGAGGTACAAATTTTGGTATTCAACCCGCTTGAGGTACAAATGAGGTACAAATATAAACGCAATAACCACATAAAAAAACAAAACAAGAATATAAAGGAAAATGCAAAAAAGCCCTATTTTAAAGGGCTGTAGCGTGTTTTAGTATGTTTTTGGTAAATGTTTGTTTTTGCTGGTTACTTTCCAATACAAAACTTACTAAATATAAAATCCAACACATCCTCATTCGATATATCTCCCGTGATCTCTGATATATAATGAAGACAACGACGAATGTCCAACGCTAACAGATCTCCCGGCTCCGCACTATCAAGCCCGGCTTTTATATCGGCCAATGATCTATATACCTCCTGCAATGCTGCATAATGACGGGCATTGGTAATGATCGTACTTTCGGTATTGATGTCAGTTGATACAGCTTTGTTGTACAGTAGTTTTTTTAATTCATGCAGCCCATCTTTATTTTTTGCGGTGATATAAGTTCCTGCAGCAAGATCTACCACGATCCCTTCTTTGTTTAGTTGTTTTGTCCATTTATCATATTTGTTATGAACATCCAGCGTCTTGTCTTCATATTGCTTTAGCCAGCTAATTTGCTCCTGGCTATCATCGGTCATGTCAATTAAATGAATAATGATATCCGCACGTTCTGCATTGGCTTTTGATCTTGCCATGCCGATGTCTTCAATAACATCGCTCTTACTTTCACGGATACCCGCAGTATCGATCAGCCTGAATATAACGCCATTGATGTTGACTGTTTCTTCAATACTGTCCCTGGTTGTACCTGCAATATCGCTCACAATGGCACGCTCCTCATTCAGCAATGCATTCAGCAAGGTGCTTTTACCTGCATTGGGTTTACCAATAATGGCAACACTTACACCATTCTTTATTACATTACCCAATTGAAATGATGAAAGCAATTGCTGCGTCGTAGTTTGTGCATGATTGATCAGTTCATAGAATTTTTTTCTATCTGCAAACTCAACATCTTCTGTTGCAAAATCAAGTTCGAGTTCTATCAATGCGCTGAATTGAATAAGATCTTCCCTCAATTGTTTTAACACGTTACTAAAACCACCACGCACATTGTGCAATGCCGTTCTTTGTGATGCTTTGGTATTGGATGCGATGAGGTCAGCTACCGCTTCAGCCTGTGTGAGATCAAGTTTACCATTCAAGAAAGCCCTTTGTGTGAACTCTCCTGCTTTGGCCAGCCTTGCTCCTTTGCTGATGCATGCCTGTATGATCTGTTGCTGCACGTACGGGCTACCGTGACAACTTATCTCGATCACATCCTCACCGGTATAACTCCTGGGTCCTTTGAACAATGATACCACAGCTTCATCAATAATATCATCCCCATTTTGAATGATGCCCACATGAATGGTATGTGATGATTGTTCCAATAAATTCTTTGAAGGAAAAAGTTCGTTTGTAATTTTAAATGCGTCGGGCCCGCTTAAACGTATCACGCCGATGGCACCAATGCCGGGAGCGGTAGCCAGTGCTACAATGGTATCGTCCCAGCCGGATAATTTGCTACTCATCTTGCAAAGAAAGTTAGAAATAAGGAATAAGAAATGTAAAATAAGGAATAAGGAAGTAATGAAGAGTCTGCGAATTTAATGCCCCCACTTTCTTATTCCTTATTAATTATTTCTTATTCCTTATTTACAACTTTCACTTATATAAAAAAATCCCGCTACACGATAGCGGGATTATGAAAGTATTTAATAATTTTCTACTGAGGCTGTACCACAAACGTGATCGGCTGGCGACGGTAAGCATTTACTGCTCTTCCGTTCTGGTTCGCTGGTTTCCATTTAGGGCCTTTTTTAATTGCTTTAACGGCTTCAGCCTCCATGCCATATCCAAAATTGGTTTCTGCCTGTACATCACTGATAGATCCATCTTTACTTACAATAAAACGAACGATCACCGTGTAAGTTCCATCAGGAGCGCCGTTTTCTACGGGTGCATCTGCATTGAGGTTGTTTTGAAGATACCTTCTCCAGGCTGCATCACCGCCCGGAAAATCTGCTTCAACTTCCACCTTGGTAAATATCTTGTTTTCGTCATCACCTTTTGGTGCTTCCACAACCTGGGTACCTTTATCTTCAACAGGAGCCTGTACGACCTGGTTGGTGTTTTCAGTTTCTACTGTTTTAGTGCTGATCGCCTGGTCTTCTTTGATCTCTTCAATTTTTTCATCCGGTTTTACTTCCTCATCTTTTTTTATAACAGGAGGAACAAATTGTACCTGCTTGATCTCCGGCGGTGGTGGCGGTACCGGAGGAGGTGGTGGTGGTGGCGGTGGCGTATTCTCTGGTTTGATCTCGGCCATTTGTGTATCTACAACATCAATGTCTTTCTTGCTGTTATCATTGATGAAATTTGTGAGCAAAGTTCCGAGGAATATCAACAAGAGGAATGAACCGGTAATGATCAACGCTTTTGTAAGGCGCTGGCTATAACTCTTTCTAAGTTCATAGGCACCATAGGCTTTATTTCTGTCTTCAAAAATAATATCCAGTATGTCTGCCTGTAAAATTTTATTTGCTTCCATTATAATCTCTTTGGTTAGATTAGATTCAAAATTGTATCAAATTCCATACTACTTTATACCATTCGTTTCTTCCGTTTTTTGAATAAGTGTTCTTTCCACCGGTGAAATATCAACTTCAGCGTAGTGGCCGGGAGGAACTGCAGATATACTCATCTCATCTAATATATCAATTGAATTTTTAAAAGTTGACAGCGAATCTGATTTAATGATATACATGAGATCATTGATAGGGGTAGCTTTTTTCTTATCAACGATCAGCTGGCGAATTTCCTTAAACCCTGTGCTTTTAAATTGTTCGCTTAATTTGGTAGGGTCTAATATTCCATAATAATAGTAAACCTGGTTGTTCTTACCCAGGAGTATGGTCATAGCGCCTGATTGCTTTACATCTTTTTGATTAGTAGGATCATCGTCTTTTGGTTCATTCATATTCATTGCGGTAGGCGTACTCATTGTTGTTGTAAACACAAAGAATGTGATCAATAAAAAACCAAGATCCACCATTGGAGTAAGGTCTACCCTTGTAGATAATTTTTTTGACTTTTTTACGCCCGGGCCTTTCTTATGCCCGCCGCCCGACGAAGTATCAATTTCTGCCATGGCAATATTTTTTTATATTATTATAATATTTTAATTACTCCTTACCAGCTCCTACACGTTCTAATTCTGAACCCTTAGGAATATCTTTTGTACTTGTTACGATCCTGAATTTGAAGATCTGGTTTTTCTTAAAAGCCTGCTTAACAGCTTTAAATGTCGGGTATAAAGCATTGTTATCTCCTTTTACAAGAAGCATTTTTTCAAGTTCTTTTTGATCCGTACCCTTATAAGCATCTGTAACAGCACGCATCCAATCTATCAATTCATTTTTAGTACTATCCAGTACAGGTATTCCTTCCATTTTATCAGGAGGGATCACCTGGGTAGCGTTTAATGCAGATTTTAATTTACTAGCAGGCAATCCGATGAAATCAGCCTTTCTGAGTTTAGCAATTTCTCCCGTACCAAGCTGTAGATTTTTTGAAGTATTGAAATTATCGATTATCTGGTTCTTTTTTGTGTCGTCCCCCAATGTAAGAAACACTTTACCCTCTGCGGTCATCGTGATCAAAATTGATTTATCCGGTGTTGCTTTATTAGAAACAGAAGAAGGTGTACTTACTGATAAGACCTCCGGCGGTTTCTGTTTTGTAGCAAGGATAAAAAAAGTCAACAGCAAAAAAGCCACGTCACACATAGCCGTCATATCTACGTTTGTGCTTTTCCGTGGGATTTTAACTTTTGGCATATGAAAATAATTTTATTTGGAACCGTGGATTAGATACAAAAACTGCGTTTTTCCATACAATTATTTGTATAGAGATGCAAATGTTTGTGTTAAAGTAAATCCTGATTCGTCAATACCATATGTGATGCCATCGATCTTTGTAGTAAAGATGTTGTAGAATACGATCGCAACGGCAGAAGTACCAATACCCAAAGCTGTATTATACAAGGCTTCAGAGATACCAACCGAAAGCGCCTGTGCAGATGCACTACCACCACTTTCAGCACCCAATGTTGCGAACGCACGGATCATCCCGATAACCGTACCCAACAGCCCGATCAGGGTTGCAATGGTAGCGATCGTCGAAAGGAACACCAGGTTCTTTTCAAGCATCGGTAATTCAAGTGAAGTAGCTTCTTCAACTTCCTTTTGAATAGCCAGTACTTTTTGTTCTGTATTCAGATCATTTTCTGTGATCATTTCTTTATAGCGGCCCAATCCTGCTTTCATTACATTACCAACAGAACCTTTTTGTTTGTCGCATTCTGCCAATGCAGCATCAACATTTTTATTGGCAAGATGGTATTGTACCTTACGGATAAAATCAGCATTGCTGCTTGTACCGCTTGCTTTTGCTACTGTCATGAATCTTTCAATAACGAAAGTCAGCATGGTCAAAAATGTTCCAATCAAAATAGGTACAATGATACCTCCGAGGTACATCCTTGAAAGCGCTGTTTTTGGTGCATTCCTGTCAGGCCAGAAACCGCCATTGTTTTGTCCTTGTCCAAAATTATCCGGATTTCCTAATACAAATCTCCATATGCAGTAGCCGATAACGATACATACTATTGGAGCAATAAGCGAGATGATATTGCTTGATTTTTTTACCTGGACGGACGTTGTTGGTTTCACAGCTGCTGCTGAAGGTCTTGTTTCTGCCATAACAATCTAGTTTTAATTAGTTAAGATTTTTGATTTCTGTTTTAAGTAATTACAATAAATAAAAGATTTTGTTCGTATTTAACTAACACGGAACACACAAGTTAATAAAATAATCGAAAGCAACAATTTTGGTATATTATTTTTTTATTTAAAAAAACTGCCTGTAAGACGCAACTTTTTTAGTCATCTTCTTGTCCCCCCATTACTCATATCTTAATGCAACAATAGGGTCAAGTTTAGATGCTTTGTGAGCGGGATATAAACCGGCGCCAAGGCCAACAAATGAGCAAACGAAAATACCGGCAATTACCCAGCCCCAGGGAACAACGAAACCGGTATGCAACAAAAGTGCTACCAGATTTCCAACCAATATTCCTGAAACGATCCCGGCAACAGCGCCCATAAGGCTTATTAATACAGATTCAAATAAGAATTGAGAGCGGATGTCTTTTCTTGTACCACCAAGTGCTTTTGCCAAACCTATTTCCTTGGTCCTTTCATTTACGGCAACAAGCATAATATTCATGAGGCCGATGGCAGCACCGATCAATGTTATAAATGCAATACCGATCGTACCTTTTTCCAAAAAACCAAGATTGGTTATTAATGATTCGGCAATGCTGTCACTTTTGTCAACATAAAAATTTTCAGAATCCTTCGTCTCCAGTTTTCTTATTGGCCTGAAAGTTCCTTTGGCTTCGCCAATAGCAATATCCATCATCTTCATATCTTTCACCATCACGGTGATATTAAAACTTGATGTTTGCGTAGCATACAATCGTCGGATATTGTTGTATGAAGTAATAACAATTTTACTTGTATTAAAAAAAGCACTTGAGCCTTTGTCCTGCAATACCGCCACTACACGATAAGGAACCTCATCTACTTTAATGACTGCATCCAAAGCCCTTGCATTGTTGTCGGGAAATAATTTTGCGGCAACGCCACTTCCGATCATACATATATTTCTGCCGGTCTCTACTTCTGTTGGGGTAAAATTTCTACCATAGGCAAGTTTATACCCGTTCAATTCAAGGTAATTTTCATCGCCACCATATAGCGTTACATCAGGGTTTGTTTTCCTGCTACTTGTATTTGCAATGATAGATTGTGGACCTCGCAGGCCGAGACCAACCTTGGTACCGGGGAATGCATATCTTTCTTTGAATGACCTTGCCTGGTCATACGTGATCGGCAAGCCATTATTTGATTTTTTTTGTTTGAGCGACTTCTTTGTTTTTTCTGAGCTCGTTTGGTTTCCACCACCACCAAAATGAATATTCCTGTCTTTAAATCTTATGCTAAATGAATTTGCCCCCATCGTAGAGAAGCTTGTGGTAAGGCTGTTGGTGGCCGCTTTTATAGCAGTGATGATGAGGATAAGCGCAAAAATACCAAGTGCAATGATAACGATGGTAATACCGGTACGCAGTTTATTGCCGGTAATATTTTTCCAGGAAAGTGCTAAAGAATCTTTGTAGGTCATTCCTTCTAATTATACTTAAAGATAAATAAGGTAAATGCCGTTTGATGAAAAAGTTTTACAGGCGGCAAAATAATCTAAGATCTAAGATTTAAGATCTAAGATTTCTATAGAAGGGAAGCGTCTGCTGAATAGCATACTTACAAATCTTACATCTTAAATCTTAGATCATAGATCCTTAGTGGTATTTCCAGCCAATGATAAACTCAGGATAAATACCTAAAACAATAATAAGAATAGCAGTTACGACAAGTACTATTTTAAATGAAGTTGTTATTTCGCTTGTATGCACGATATCCTGTGCTGCTTCTTTGAAATACATGGCTTGTATCACCCTGAAATAATAGTAAGCACTGATCGCTGCAAACAGAACCGCTACGATCACTATCCAGAAATTATGTGCATTCTGTACAGCTGCAAGCAACATATAAAATTTAGCCTGGAACCCTGCTGTTAATGGAATACCTGTAAGTGAAAGTAAGAACATTGTTGCTGTTAATGCCAATACGGGTTGTTGTTTTGCAAGTCCCTTAAAACCATCGATCGTATAATCTTCCATTTTTACAAGTATCGCAAAAATACCGATCGTCGCAAGGCTGTAAGCTGCTGAGTATAAAAGCAACCCTTCTTTTGCTCTTTCATTGAGTGCAAACAAAGCGAATAACATAAAGCCCGCCTGCGCAATACTTGAATAAGCAAGCATTCTTTTCACACTTTGCTGAAAAACGGCTGTGATGTTTCCAATCAGTAAAGTTGCGACCGTAATAATAACAATAAGGTTTTGCCATTGCGATTGCATGGTTCCAAAAGCATTTTCAAACAAGCGTAGGAAAGCAAAGAAACCAGCCACTTTTACGATCGTACTCATGAAGGAAGTAAAAACAGTTGGCGCTCCATCATATACATCCGGCGTCCAGAAATGAAAAGGCGCTGCTGATACTTTGAAAGACATGGAGACCATCAGCATCACCATGCCTACAGCGATCATCGTTGGCATTTTGCCAATACCCAGTTGTATGTTACTGATGAAGAATGATGCATTGGATGTGCCACCATATATGAAAGCAATTCCCATAAGCATGATGCCGGTTGAGAATGCACCCATTAAAAGATATTTAAGTGCGGCTTCGTTGCTTCGCAAATTACGTTTATCGCTTCCGGTTAGCACGTATAAAGGAATGGAGATGATCTCTATACCAATAAATAACATCAGCAACGTATTATAGGTTGCTGCAAGCGCCACACCACACAATATGAAAAATATCAACGCAAAATATTCACCTACATGCGGACCAACTTTTTCAATATCGCTGCCGCTTAATAAGAAATAAAGCAAGGTGCTGCCAAGTGCAATCGCAATAAAAGTTAAGTTGAAACTATCCATGCGAAGCATGTCGTGAACATCAAACTTAAAAAAAGAAGCGCCGGTATTCAGTTCAATACCATTGGCAATAAAGATCAATAAAATACCCAGCAATGCCAGTTGTTTCGGAACAGCTTTACTTTTAATAAAGACACCCGAAAACATCATTACAACACCCCAGATCGCTGATAATATAATTGCATTCATAATAAAAAGTCAAAAGTTAAAATTCAAAAATCAAAAAAGCTATGAACCGTGAGCTGTTTTTTAATTTTGAATTTTTAATTTTTAATTCATTTTCCCTACCAAATTCCCAACCGCCTCTTTTGTAAGATCGATCAACGGTTGCGGGTAAACCCCAACAACGAAAATGATACAAACAATAATTCCTAATATTAATTTTTCATTCCATGATATATCTGTTACAGTAGCTGTTACTGTATTGGTATCACCATAAAATATCTTTTGGATCATATTCAATGTATATACGGCAGCCAGAATAATTCCAATACCTGCAACCGCAGCATACCATGCGTTATACGTATACAAGCCGCTGAACATTAAAAACTCTCCTGTAAATGCGTTCGTAAGTGGCAATGCAATATTTGCAAGTGCAATGATCACAAGCATGATGGTCAATACCGGCGCTTTGTTGGCAATACCACCCAGCTGCGAAATATTTTTTATACCTGTTTGTCTTTCTACCATTTCAACTACGATCCACAACCCGATTACATTGATACCATGGTTGAACATTTGCAGCATAACGCCCTGTACACTTATTTCATTCATTGCAAAAAGCGCAGCGCACATTAAACCAATATGTGCAATAGAAGAATAAGCAACAAGTTTTTTCAAATTATCCTGTACGATCGCAATACAACTTGCATATACAATTCCTGCAATGCACATGATCATTACCAAATGTTTGAAATGGATCGTTGCCAAAGGAAACATAGGTATCAGCCAGCGTATCACACCAAACAATCCCATCTTCACCATGACGCCGCTAAGCACCATCGTTACTGAAGTAGGCGATTGATCGTAAGTATCGGGTTGCCAGGTATGAAAAGGGAATACCGGCATCTTGATCGCAAATGCAATAAAGAATAACCAGAACAGCCAGTTTTGTTCTGTTGCATTCAGGTTTGCATTATAGAATGCATTCAATGCAAATGAATGAGCAGCCTGTGTACCGTCTTCGAAGGTACGTGGACCGGTGTGCAGGTAAACATATATGATACCGATCAACATCAGCAATGAACCTGTGAACGTGTAAACAAAAAATTTAAAAGTAGTTTGAATGCTTTTTTCTCCGCCCCATTTACTGCACAAAAAGTAAACGGGTATTAATGCAAGTTCCCAGCAGAAATAAAACATCAATGCATCAACAGAACAGAAAACACCCATGAGGCCGGCCTGTGTAAGCAACATCAATCCATAAAAAGCGGGCGCTTTCTTAATAGTATTTTTAGATGTTGCGATAAAAATGATGGGGAATGCAATGGCAGTTAAAAACATGAGCAGGGCGGCAGTTCCATCCATACCGACATTAAAACTATTGCCGATGTATTTTAACCAATAATAATTTACATAGTTGTAAGAAGTAAATTTTGCCTTTGTAAAAAATAAACTTGTTATAGAAACGCCAAGCGTTAACAAGGATGCAAAAATGGCAACCGACCTGGGAGCAACTTCACGTTTTGTAAAAAAACATAGTATGCCTGCAACCAATGGTAACCAAAGCAGCAATTCCGGAAATGTAAAATACGTGCCTAACATTTAATATTTTTTACAAGAACAATTGAACAACAAACAAACATAAAATACCGATCACCATTAATAAAACATAAGCGCCAACCTGGCCACTTTGCAACCATCTTAACTGGCGGCTTCCATAATTCACGGCTTTGCCCGCACCATTTACCAAACCATCGATGCCTTTTCTTTCAATGATGTTATTGAAAAAAGAAGATATAGCTTTCAATGGATTTGCGATAACAACATTGTACAATTCATCAACATACCATTTGTTTTGCAGGAACTTTCCAAAACCTGTTGCTTCTCCTTCAGCTTTATAATTCTTAAATTTCGTCCAGGCAAATAATATTGATATCAATACCAATCCACTTGACAAAGCCATTAATATATATTCAGTATTATGACTCAATCCATGTTCTTCATGTTTTACAACAGGCGCTAAAAATGCACCCAGTTCATGATGGCCACCCAATGATTCAGGCACACCAACAAAACCACCGATAACACTTAGTATTGCCAATACGATCAATGGCAATGTCATTGCCCATGGGCTTTCGTGTAAATGATGTTCCTGTTCATGCGTACCACGAAATTTTCCGGTGAATGTGATCACATACAAACGGAACATATAAAATGCAGTCAGCAATGCTGCAAATAATACGAAACCATATATCACTTTACTATGCCCGTATGCACCTGCTAATATTTCATCTTTGGAAAAGAAACCGGAGAAACCAGGGATACCTGCAATGGCAAGACAACCTATAAAGAAAGTGATGCTTGTAATTTTCATGTGCTTGTGCAGGCCACCCATTTGACGAATATCCTGTTCACCACCCATTGCATGAATAACACTACCGCTTCCAAGGAACATCAATGCTTTAAAGAATGCGTGTGTTAATACATGGAACACAGCTGCAACATAATTTCCTGTTCCCAGTGCAATGAACATAAATCCTAACTGGCTAACAGTAGAGTATGCCAGTACTTTTTTTATATCGTTTTGTTTGATGGCAATGGATGCAGCCAGTAGTGCTGTTGCCAAACCAATGATCGTAATTACATGGTTTGTGAATGGTGCCAAAGAAAACAATGCACTGCTCCTTGCGATCATGTAGATACCGGCAGTAACCATCGTGGCAGCATGGATCAATGCACTCACGGGCGTAGGGCCAGCCATCGCATCAGGCAGCCAGGTATACAGAGGTATCTGTGCACTTTTACCTGTAGCTCCAACAAACAATAACAAAGTGATACCTACAACTGCATGTGGAGATGCCTGTAGTTTTGCCAGTGATGCAGCAGTAAAAATTTCGTCGTAACTAACGGCACCCAATATTTTAATAAGCCAGAAGATACCAAGCAGGAACCCAAGGTCACCAATACGGTTCATGATAAATGCTTTCTTCGCAGCATTTGTATAATCATTATTCTTAAACCAGTAACCGATCAATAAGTAAGAACAAAGTCCTACTCCTTCCCAGCCAATGAACATGATCACAAAATTGCCACCCATTACAAGCAGCAACATTGAGAAAACGAAAAGATTGAGATAAGAAAAATATTTTGCGAAATCTTTTGAGTCCTCATCATGCATGTAAGCTGTAGAATAAAGATGTATCAAAAAACCTACGCCGGTAATAATTAATAAAAAGAGACAGGAGAGTTGGTCGATCTTAAAATCGAACCCGATCTTAAGCGAAGAGAGCTTAATAAAATTAAAAAGATGATTGGGTTCAAAAATTTCAGCGTTGCCTTGTTTTATTGCAACAAAAACAAACAGGCTCAATATGAATGAACCAAGCACAACTGCACTTCCAATAAATCCTGAAACGCCCTTTGACAAGATCTTACGCCCAAGCCCGTTTATAAGAAATCCTATAAGCGGTAGTATTGGAATAAGCCAGATTAGTTTTACTATGTTCATAAAAAAAGTCAAAAGTCAAAAATCAAAAATCAAAAAGCTTCAGAAGAAAAGAACATTTTTAATTTTGAATTTTTACTTTTTAATTTTTAAGTCTGTTTAAAAAATTCACATCCACCGAATGCGTATTGCGATACAACATAACAATGATCGCCAGCCCAACACTTACTTCTGCCGCTGCAACCACCATGATGAAGAAAACAAATATTTGTGCATCACTTGCATAAGTCGGGAGCGCTTTTGCTGCCGGGCTTATTGCATGCATTTTTGAAAAAGCAAGCAACAACAGGTTCACTGCATTGAGCATTAACTCCACGCACATGAAAATAATAATTGCATTGCGGCGCACCAATACACCAATGATACCGATGGTAAATAATGTAAGCGCCAGGGCGATATATGCTTTTATGTCCATTTTATAAAGTCAAAAATCAAAATTCAAAAATCAAAAAAGAAAGCATTTTTAATTTTGAATTTTTACTTTTTAATTTTGAATTTTTAGTCTTTCTTTCCAATAACAACTGCTCCTATCATAGCACTTAGGAACAACACGCTACTTATTTCAAAAGGCAAAACATAATTTGTAAACAATGTTTTACCAAGTACATTGATCAGGCCTGCATCTCCTACTTTCATTTGTACCATTTGTTGCTGATCGGCTTTCATTAATGCAGATAACAATACTAGCAATAATGATCCACCTGATACGACCCCTATTAATTGCAACCTGTAATTTTTTACCGGTTCGGTATCTGCATTCAGGTTCATCAACATCACAACAAATAGAAAGAGTACCATGATGGCCCCTGCATAAACAATGATATTTACAATGGCAAGAAATTGTGCGTTGAGTAAAATATAATGCCCCGAGATAGCAAAGAATACCACGATCAGCCACAATACACTGTGAACTGGGCTCTTGCTCGTGATCATCATGATGGCACTTCCAACTGCCATCGCTGATAATAAAATAAATGCCAAAGTAGTAATGTTCATTCTTGTATTAATTAGCCGTTTCTTTTTTTGCCCTGTTACCCAATGCTTTTTTATATGCTTCAGGATCTTCTATCGGGTGTGGTATCAATAGATCGTTCTTACCATAAATGAATTGTTTGCGCTGGTAATCTGCCGGCGTAAAAGTTTCACTCAGGTAAATAGCATCTTTGGGACAAGCTTCTTCACACAATCCACAAAAAATACAACGAAGCATATTGATCTCATACTTAGCTGCATATTTTTCTTCACGGTATAAATTTTCCTCGCCGGGTTGTCTTTCTGCCGCTTCCATCGTGATCGCTTCTGCGGGACATGCAACTGCACAAAGTCCGCATGCTGTACAATTCTCACGCCCCTCTTCATCCCTGTTCAATATTTGTAATCCACGAAATACGGGGCTGAATGGCCTTTTCTTTTCCGGGTAATTGATCGTTGGTTTCTTTTTAAAAATATGGCTGAACGTGATCATCATACCTTTAAAGATCGCAGGCAAATACATGCGCTCCCACAAACTCATTGGCTTGCGGCTCACTTCTTTTACTCTGTTTGTTAATGCTTGCATTTATATAAGGTTTGCAAAAGTAATGTTTATCACTTTTACTATTTATGAAAATATAAAATAACGCCGCCGGTTGCCAGCATATTAAACAATGCCAGTGGAATTAATATCCGCCATCCCAGGCGCATCAGCTGGTCATACCTGAATCTTGGTATCGTCCATCTTACCCACATGAAAAATAATAAGAAAATAACTGCCTTCCCCATAATAGCCAGCACACCTACAATAGCAGCAGCATTGGGTGATAACGTGCTTTCATCAACAAACGGCATGTCATAGCCGCCAAAATATAGAGTAGCCATGATCACACTGCTGATGAACATGTTTATATATTCTGCAAATAAAAAGAATCCAAGCTTCATAGATGAATACTCTGTATGGTATCCACCGATCAATTCATTCTCTGCTTCGGGAAGATCGAATGGTGTACGGTTACATTCTGCGAAAGCGCAGATAAGAAAGATTAAAAAACCAAGTGGTTGTTTGATGATGTTCCAGCCAAGTAATCCTCCCCATCCTCCATGTTGCTGCTGAACAACCATTTCTTTGAGGCTAAGGGTTCCTGTTACCATCAGCAAAGCGATCAAAGAAATTCCCATGGCGAGTTCGTAACTGATGATCTGTGAGGCAGCACGCAATCCACCCATCAACGAAAATTTGTTATTACTTGCCCATGAACCGATCATGATACCATATACGCCAAGGCTCACTACACCAAAAACATAGAGGATACCAATATTTACATCAGCGATCTGTAATGAAACCTGCCTGCCAAAAAAATCGATCTTATCACCCCAGGGAATTACAGCGCTGGTCATGGTTGCCGTTAGCATGGCAAGTGCTGGCCCCATCACAAATAAGAATTTGGAAGAGAAATTTGGAATGATCTCTTCTTTAAAAAATAATTTCAATCCATCTGCCAATGGTTGCAAAAGACCAAACGGGCCTGCCCGGTTAGGGCCACGCCTGTCCTGAAGGATGGCAGCCACTTTTCTTTCCCCCCATGTTGCATACATAGCAACAACAAGCGATGCCGATACCACGATGGCTATCAGGATAAATTTTTCAAGTATGAACCAAATGTCAATAGCTAAAAGCATAATTTATTTATCGATCCGCTTTGCGGAATATTTATAATATTCAAAAGTTTATTCTTTTCCGTTTGTTGCCCTCTTTCCAAACTGTGCCGCTTCTTCATTTTTCTTTTCATTCGCCGGATGCTCACCAGATCTTTTAAAATCATCTCCATGTGCGGGCCGTTCGATTTCACTCAAATGAATTTTCGGATTGTTCACCTCGCTAACATTGTGAATATTCATCAGCAATTTTGGTTCAATGCCATTCATTACTTCCTGTATCGTTTCCTGTGGCATTTCCAGGACCTTGTATTTATTAGCACCAATTACTGAATGACGGCTGATGGTTGTAACGCCTTCGATCGTCCAGTCGCTGGTTTTCTTTTTATCGAAACGACAAACATTACATATCCATCCTGGTTTGCCTTCATAACTCTGTACTTCACCCCATTGATCTTTGCGTGCAGTAACACGAAATACTTCATCGCCTCTAAGCCACAAGGTTGCTTTGCCGCAGCATGCAGGATTTTCACAATTGCGATGTGCATCCATAGGTTTTGTGAACCATACCCTGTTCTTAAAGCGGAATGTTTTATCAGTAAGTGCTCCAACGGGACAAACATCGATCATATTCCCGCTGAAATCATTATCAATTGCTTTGGAGATATAAGTTGAAATAGCGGCATGATCACCACGGTCAACGATGCCGTGTACACGCTTATTGGTGATCTGGTCTGCAACATAAGTACAACGATAGCAAAGTATGCACCTTGTCATGTGCAATTGAATGTACGGGCCAATATCTTCCCTTACAAAAGTTCTGCGTGCAAATTTATAACGTGTGCCTTCTTTACCATGATCATAACCAAGATCCTGCAAATGACATTCGCCGGCCTGGTCGCATATCGGGCAATCAAGCGGGTGATTGATCAATAAAAATTCAACAACACCATTGCGTGCGTCTGTTACTTTTTCGCTGGTAATATTTTTTACGATCATGCCATCCATTACATTGGTACGGCAGCTCGCAACCAGTTTAGGCATCGGCCGTGGATCAGCAGTTGAACCTGCTGCAACTTCTACAAGACATGTACGACATTTACCGCCACTGCCATCAAGTTTACTGTAATAACACATAGCTGGTGGAGCTACATCGCCTCCAATATTTCTTGCAGCATTTAATATAGTGGTTCCAGGAGCAACATCAATAGTAATGTTGTCGATGGTTACTTTAAATGTTTTTATTTCTTCAGACATAATAAGTCAAAATTAAAAAGTCAAAAGTCAAAAAATGGACTAGTTGGCTTTTACTATAATTGAAGCGATGATTTTTGAAATTTCATCAGCTTCTTTTATTAATTCATTTACTTTTATTTTATCAACTTCCAGTGTTTCCCTAATTAAGCAAAGCCAATACTTGGTTTCATTTGCAGATTTTAGAGCTATCACATGGAAGTTCTTCCAATCTTTTTTCGAACTTCCTGATTTTCCTTCGACAACATTCGCACCTATTGATGTTGCGCTTCTCACCAGCTGATCAAACATCGAATGAAAAATCTTTTCATACTTACTGTTTTTCACAAATAATATTACTTCTTTCGAAAAGTAAAAACACCTGTGTCCAATTTTATACGGTTTCTCTCCATCATTCAATTCAAAAGTATCGTCAATGAAATCCATTTTTGATTTTTTACTTTTGATTTTTGAATTCCTTACGCTGTAACAGGAACATGTATCGGATCTGCATAATGTCCTAACCCATAATTCTTCGTTCTACACAATTCAGGATTTTTCACATGCCATTCAAATTCATCACGGAAATGACGAATTGCTGCAGCAACAGGCCATGCAGCTGCATCACCCAACGGGCAGATCGTATTTCCCTCTATCTTTCTTTGTATATCCCAAAGCAGGTCGATATCACTCATCTGCCCTTTTCCTTCATCAATATTTTTTAAGATCTTTTCCATCCAGCCTGTTCCTTCGCGGCATGGGCTGCATTGCCCGCAACTTTCATGGCGGTAAAATCTTGCTAATGTATAAGTATGTTTAACGATGCACTGGTCCTCATCCAAAACAATGAAACCACCGGAGCCCATCATGGTACCTGTTGCAAAACCACCATCACTTAAACTTTCATAATTCATCAAACGCTTCTCACCCTTGGCGGTAGTCAATAATAAATTAGCAGGAAGAATGGGAACAGATGACCCGCCCGGTATGCATGCTTTCAATCTTTTACCATTGGGAATACCTCCACAATATTCATCGCTGAAAATAAATTCTTCAACAGAGATCGTCATGTCTATTTCATAAACGCCCGGTTTATTGATGTTACCACATGCGCTCATGAGTTTTGTTCCGGTAGATTTCCCGATACCGATCTTTGCATACGCTTCTGCTCCATCATTGATGATCGGCACTACAGCTGCCAAAGTTTCTACGTTATTAACCACCGTTGGCCTGTCCCATACACCTTTTACAGCAGGGAATGGTGGTTTGATCCTTGGGTTTCCCCTTTTACCTTCCAGGCTCTCTATCAACGCAGTTTCTTCACCACAGATATAAGCGCCAGCTCCACGGTGTGTATACAATTCACAATCAAATCCACTACCTAATATATTTTTGCCGAGCCAGCCATTTTTTCTGGCTTCAGCAATGGCTTCATCCAATATATCAGTTACCCAATCATACTCACCACGGATATAAATATAATTCGTATTGCTTCCTAACGCATAAGCGGAAACGATCATTCCTTCGATCAATAAATGAGGAATGAATTCCATCAGGTACCTGTCTTTAAAAGTACCGGGCTCACTTTCATCAGCATTGCAAACAAGGTGACGTGGTACGCCTTCAGGTTTTGCAATAAAGCTCCATTTCAATCCTGTAGGAAAACCTGCACCACCACGGCCACGCAAACCACTTTTCTTTACTTCTTCCACGATATCTGCAGGCTGCATTTTCAAAGCCTTCTCCACGCTGCGATAACCACCTTCACGGCGGTATACTTCGTAAGAACGAATGCCGGGAACATGTGCTTTGTCTAATAATAATTTTTTACTCATTTATTGACCCTTGCTTTGAACTTATGATTTGTCTTCTTTTTTGTAATCGTGATTGAACATCCAACTCATTCCAAACTTATCGATCAGCATCCCAAATCTTGCACCCCAGAAAGTATCCTGCAATTCCATTGTTACATTAGCACCTTCAGATAAAGCTTTAAAAGTTTCTTCAATTGATTTTACGTCTGAAAAATTCAGTGAAAGGCTTACACTGTTGCCATTTACTGCTGCCTTATCGGGAGGACAATCACTTACCATCAGTGCCAATTGTCCAGCCTGGAATGAAGCATGCATGATCTTATCTTTCATGTCTTCAGTAGAAGGCATTGGTGATTCGCCAAATGTTTGTTGAAACAATACTTTCCCATTCAAAGCCTTTGCATAAAATGCCAGTGCTTCTGCAGCATTTCCATTGAACAACAAATAAGGTACTATCGCATCCATGGTATTTAATTTATTATTTTTTTATGTCGGTCCTGTTTAAAATATATTTATTGGCCAACTCTCCTTCCACCTGTTTACCATTTACATCAAGCTGTATAATTTTATTTTCTGCAATGATATATTTTGGCGCTATTGTTCTCACACCTTCCAACTGAATGGTTGACTCATTGATCCATTTAAATTTTCCACTCCAGCTATCTTCTTTATTTTCTTTTGGCCTTAAGTGCCTGATCGTTGCCATGTAAGAACTATCTGCGTGCAACATGATCTTTACGACCAATCCTGCACAATCATCACATGGCAAGACCCCTTCATAAGTTCCCATCCACGCAGGACCGTTTTGTGAATTCGTACTGTCAATAGCTGCGGTTATTATATTTGAATCGGTGGCAAGTTTCATTGTGCTGAGCGAATCTGCACCAGATGCATCGGTTTTCTTGTCTGAGCCTGTACAAGCAGACAATCCAACCACCGTCCCCAATATTAAGATCCGTAAGCTATTCATGTTTAATTTGCTTTTGACCTGCATTCTTCAATGATCGCATCTACTTTTTCTTTTGTAAGATGCTCCCTGAATGTTTTTCCAAACTGCATCATCGGCGCATAACCACAGGCGCCAAGACACTCAACTGTTTTCAATGTGAACAACCCGTCTGCAGTTGTTTCACCAACTTTAATATTTAATTTTTGTTTGATGTAGTCAATGATATCATCACAACCACTTACCATGCAAGGGCCGGTTTGACAAACTTCAAACATATATTTTCCCACGGGTTTTAAATTATACATACTGTAAAAACTTGCAACCTCGTATACTTCTATTGGTTCTATATTTAACAGCGATGCCACATAATCCATCACAGGCACATCAAGCCAGCCACCAAAAGATGTTTGTGCAATATGCAACACCGGCAACAATGCACTTTTTTGTTTGCCTTGTGGGTAACGGGAAATTAACTCGTTAACCCTGGCCAGATTTTTTTCATCAAACTGTATCATATATCAAATTCAAAAGTCAAAAGTCAAAAATCAAAAATCAAAAGTGTGAACTGTTTTAGTTTTTTACTTTTGAATTTTTACTTTTTATGCGTCTAATTCCCCCGCAATCAAATTCAAACTACTCATCGTTATCACCGCATCACTCAGCATTCCTCCCTGTATCAATTCAGGATAAGCCTGGTAATAAATAAAACATGGCCTGCGGAAATGAAGACGATAAGGTGTTCTGCCTCCATCGCTGATCAGGTAAAAGCCAAGCTCACCATTTGCACCTTCTACTGAACTATACACTTCACCAATTGGCATTTCTATTTCTCCCATAACGATCTTGAAGTGATAGATCAATGCTTCCATCTTCGTGTATACATCCTGTTTAGGTGGCAGGTAATAAGCGGGTGAATCTGCATGATATACTTCCGCTTCTGCTCCTTTAAATTCTTTTACTTTTTTATAAGCCTGGTTGATGATGCTCAGGCTTTCCCACATTTCTTCGTTGCGGACAAGGAACCTGTCGTAACAATCGCCAGTTTTTCCAACCGGTATCTTAAAATCAAAATCCTGGTAACTGCTGTAAGGTGTATGCACACGTACATCATAATCTACACCCGCGGCTCTTAAGTTAGGGCCGGTAAATCCATAGTTCATCGCTCTTTCAGCTGATATAGGACCACAGCCAATGGTACGCTCCATGAAAATACGGTTGCGTGTAAATAGCTTTTCAAATTCTCTCAGCTGCGCAGGATATCCATGTTTGTCGTCGAGGAACTTATCCAATTTTTCAAATGCTGTATTGGTAAAATTTCTTTCAAAGCCACCAATGCGGCCAATGTTGGTCGTTAGTCTTGAGCCACAAACTTCTTCATATATTTCATAGATCAACTCACGGAACTGCATGAGGTATAAGAAACCTGAATAAGCGCCGCTATCAACACCAACAATCGAATTGCAGATCAAGTGATCACTGATACGGGCAAGTTCCATGATGATGATGCGTAAATAATCTACTCTTTTAGGAATGCTGACACCCAATAATTTTTCGCAGGTAATATGCCAGCCCATATTATTAATAGGCGATGAACAATAATTCAACCTGTCAGTAAGTGGGGTGATCTGGTAAAGGGGCCTTCTTTCAGCAATTTTTTCAAATGCCCTGTGTATATAACCTACTGTAGAAGTAGCTTTCATGATACGCTCTCCATCCAGTTCCAATATATTCTGAAACACACCATGCGTAGCCGGGTGCGTGGGCCCCAGGTTAAGGGTGGTTGTTTCTTTTTCTAAACTTCCTTCTGGTAATAATATGTGGTCGCTCATAATAATTAATCAATTTGAAGATTTGAAGATTTGAAGATGATCTAATCAGCACATTTTCAAATTTTCAAATCGGCACATCAACCTCGTCCAAACATTTCATCGTCTTTATCAACCCTCGTTTGGTCTTCCAACGGAAATTCTTTTCTCATTGGAAAGTAATCCATTTCATCAACATTTAAAACCCTTATTAAATTAGGATGGCCAACAAAGTTCACTCCATAAAAATCATAAGTTTCTCTTTCCATCCAATTGGCGCTTTGATACAATGCTGATGCACTAAAAACATCCGGTGTTGTTATATCAGTAAATACTTTGAAACGAATTCTTACATTATCAACCAGGTTGTGAAGATGGTAAACGACTGCGAGTTCTGCTCCTTTGTTATCCGGGTAATGAACCGCCTGCAGATCAGTAAGAAACCTGAAGCGCAATGTTTCATCATCAAACAAAAACTGCAGCACTTTTAAATTATTTTCTTTGGAAGCGGTAAAGGTCAGCATCCCATAAGGTTCCTGCCAATCAAAAAGCTGGTCAGGAAATTTCTCTGTTAGTTTCTCTCTTATTATATCGTTGCTCAACGCCATAAAGCTTCTAGCTTTTAGCCATTAGCTATTAGCTAATGTATTAAAGTTTATAAAAAAATGTATCCGGCTAACAGCTTATAGCTAACAGCTAACAGCTTTATTGAATACCATAACTACTCATTAAGTCTTTATATTGATCACTATACCTTCTTCTCAAACCTTCTGCATTCACAAGATCCTGGACTTTCATAAATCCATCAAGAATTGCTTCAGGCCTTGGAGGACATCCGGGTACATATACATCCACAGGTATTACCTGGTCAATGCCCTGCAATACTGAATAAGTATCAAATATACCTCCGCTGCTTGCGCATGCTCCAACAGCAATTACCCAGCGTGGTTCGGCCATTTGAACATAGACCTGTTTAAGTACCGGCCCCATTTTTTTTGCGATCGTTCCCATTACCATTAAGAGATCACATTGGCGTGGTGAAAAACCAACACGCTCTGAACCGAATCTTGCCAAATCATAGTGGCTCGCCATGGTGGCCATGAACTCAATACCACAACAGCTTGTAGCGAAAGGTAAGGGCCAGATAGAATTTTTACGTGCAAGGCTTACCACTCTTTCGAAATTGGTAGCCATAAAACCTTCACCCATGTATCCCTCGGGTATACCTTCAAATTTTACAGTATTATTATATTGAACCGGACGAGACATAATTAATTTTTTAATTTGATGATTTGGAAATTTGGAGATGAAAAGACTCTGAAAAATTAAAGCTCATTATCATTTCCAAATTTCCAAATTGAATAATTTCCAAATTATTCTTCCCACTTTAAAGCACCTTTTTTAAATATATATATAAAGCCGGCCAAAAATAAGCCTACGAATAAGATAACTGCTATAAATCCATCCCAGCCAAGTTCCCTGAAATTTACCGCATAAGGATAAAAAAAGATCACTTCCACATCAAACAAAACAAACAGTATGGCTACAAGAAAATATTTAATGGCCATGGGCTGGCGGGCATTCCCTTTTATTTCAATACCACTTTCAAAATTCTGAAGCTTGTCACTTGTTTTCCTTTTTGGCCCAAGCAGGCTGGAGCCACCTATAACGGTAACAATAAGTCCTATTGCGAAAATTACCTGCAACACAATTGGTAAATAATTTTCCGCATTACTCGCACCTGCCTGTAAGAAAAAAAATTGCATTATAGTTACGCTTTTCGTTAGTCCGCAAAAATAAGACAGCGTTAGTAATATACAATGCTGAAAGTCAAAATAAAACAATAAAAAAGCCCCGATAAAATATCGGGGCCAATATGTTGTTAAGTTTTTTTATTTCCCTTTAGGCTTTGCTGGTGTTTTAGGAGCTGTTGGTTTCTTTGGAGGTGCCTTAGGATCATTGGTAGCAATGAATTCCCTGTTGCTTACCAATTGTGTATCGGAAGGATCCAATGCAAGTGCTTTATCAATATAACTTAAAGCTGTTGCCTGGTCTTTCTTAACATTATAATAATATTCAATAAAGAATTTATAAGCACCGATCAATTGAACTTTTACTTTTTCTTTATCTGGTGCTTTTTCTCCAATTTCAATTGCTTTTTCATAAGGCGCTACCGCAAGGCCCTGGGCACCTGTAGAATCAATTCCTGCATTTGCTTTCCCGATCATGTAATAGCCAAAAATATCATCCGGGAATTTCTGTGTATACATATTAAATACACTTATAGAAGAATCAAACTGTGCGCCGCGGAAATAATCATAACCTGCATTATACAGATCCGTTTTACTTAAATTCTTCTTCACAAATAATATTTTTTTAAACCAATCTGCTGATTCCTTATACTTTTTTTGGCTTTGATATACACCTGCAATTGCTTTTAAATACGATACTTTATTTGATTCGATGCTATCGAGTGCAACCGCTTTGTCTATATATGTGCCGGCCTGTGCTTCGTTGCCCGGAAATTTCAATAATATCGTGGCAAAAGTTGAGTAGTCGCCACCTCCAATTTTTTCCGGTAACTGTTTTTGAAAATATTCTTCGAAATATTTTTTTGCATTGATAGAATCATTCAGCCTGTTGTAAGCATAAGCGATCAGGCCATATAAATTTGCATAAGGAGTCGCTCCCCCTGCAGTAATACATTCATTCGCTTTTGAGATCGCATCGTTAAACAATCCCTGTGCATATTTGATAGATGCCCTGTAATAACATGCTTTAGGATCATCATCTGCATTGGCCAGCCATTTTTCAAGGTATTCGGCTGATTTAGGAACATCGGTATTATAATAATATTGATAAAGATTGTTGTATACAGGTGCATATGCAGGATCCTGTGCAATAGCATCATTATAATATTTCATGAAAATGGAAACCTGGCCCGCTCCCTGTGATTCATATACCTTACCCATTCTATAATTAGCCCTTGCATATTTTGGATCAAGCGCCAATGCAGCCTGGTAAGACAAGATAGCATTACCACCATCCTGGAATTTGCGGTACGCATCACCAAGGTTTACGTATACATCAGGATCATTGAATTTCTTTATTTGTGTTGCCTGTTTTAATTTATCGATAGCATACGCAGGATCACCATTCTTGGAATCAAAGTCTCCATTTGCAAAACCAATAGCATTCAACACAGGAATACTTTTTCCCTGGCTTAAGGAAATAGCAGCTTCAAAATGATTGCGTGCATCCTGGGTTTTACCTTCCAGTAATTCAATATGCCCGATACCTGCCATTAATAAAGCACTGTTAGGGTTAGCTGCCAGTTTTGTTTGATACAAGGTTTTGGCATCTGCAATATCTTTTGCTGTTTTATCATCGGGCCTTATCATAGCCTGGCCCAGCCAGTAAGCAGCTTCATCATTATTTGGATTGGCAGCAAGTACCTTTTGAAGTGATTCTTTTGCGCTTTTGTATCTTTCATAATAGATGAACTTCTTTCCATCATCTACACTTTGAGCAAAAATTAAATTTGTAAAAAGTAACCCAGCTAAAAACATTACTCCAACTTTGATCTTCTTCATTTTATTAATTTTCATTTTAAGACTTTGCAATGTTATAAAAATATCTAAGAAACGGTTAAAAAACTCCTGTTATTTTGTAGGTAATTTTTGATTGATCTTTACATTTCTAACTGAAAAACCCATTACCGGCCCCAGGTAAGCCCTTTTAAAGATCAATTGGCCTCGTTCATATTTTAAAAAATTTACAAAGCCATTTCCAAGACCCTGGTAATTTTCTTTTACGATGTAATACAAACCACGTACCAAAGGGTACCTCCTCGACAGGATGCTCTCCTGCATTGGTTTTACATAAGGTGAGTCCTTACATTTATCACATTGTACGTATGCAATTTTTACTTTGTGTAACATGTTTACCTGGGCAGTATCTTCAGGATTTCCGATCCAGCTGATACCTACCAGGCCTATTGCATTTTCATGTTCAGAGACATAGTCGATAACATCTTTGCTGCTTTTGGCTGCCTTTACTACCGAAGTATCAAATCGTTGTCCTTTTAAAATAGAATCACTGATATAACGTACGGTACTTGTTGCATTGAGCCCGTCAAAAACAATTGGCTGATCACGTTTGATCTTCCCGGTCAATTGTTGATAAAGACGATCTGTGGTAAACAGTGTGTCATCGCTTTTTGCATTTACAATAATGCTGATCGCATCAGAAGCAATATCATTCCAGGCCGGGTAATAACCAAGCGTGTCAAACATATATTTTTCTTCGGTGGCTATTAATCCTCTTGTAACAATAACCATCCTGTTAGCCGGATCCCTGAAAAGATCCTTCAGGCAATCAGCTTCTGTTTTATAAGATGCAATGATATGTGTTCCGGGAAAAGAAGATTCATAAACATGTATTTGTTCTTCCATCACAGGTTTAAAGGATTCATCAACGCTGATATGTATGGTGCCCTTTATTGGGCTATCATCACGTGGATCTTCTTTTTTTTCATCAGCACACCCTGTCCAGAGAAAAACAATAACCAGGAAAATTCCGGCCTCTAAATATTTTTTAATCATCTTTCTCTTAAATAATTTTTCTTGTATCCCCTGTATATCCTGAATATGCCGTATAAAACACAAATGCCACCAAAAGCATACATGGTAAGATCATCAAAACGTGCTTCAATACCCGTGTTGAATTTTTTAATGAATAGCATAAAAATGCCCATGCCAAGCCATAATAATCCCATACCATAATCCATGATGCTGCGCATGCGGATAAATCCTTTATCCCGTTCACTCATGTTTTTCCGTTCAAATTCTTCCAACGACATCTTAACTTTTTTTATTGACGAAATGTGCCGCAATTTAACAAGTTTAAACTACTTATTCTCCTACAGTAAACTTTATGGGTATTGAATAGTACACAGAAACATTTTCTCCATGAGCCTTGCCAGGTATCCATTGCGGCATTTTCTTAAGCACCCTGATCACTTCATCATTAAAAATGGCACCTCCATCCTCTGTTATTTTGAAACCTTTCAATGTGCCGTCATACCCCACAATGAACTGAACGGTTACAGAAACAGTTTCATCGGGATCAAGATCTTTTGGTGTGACAAGATTTCTTTTAAGAAATTTTCTGAGTGCTTCAATTCCCCCGGGATAAGATGGTGGCACTTCAGCAGCAACCGGTATCGATTTATCAATTGGTTTAGCTGGTTCCGTAATGGTTGTTGGTTTAGGATCTCCTGTTCCTGTAGGACCATTGCCCGTAGAAGTAGGAACTCCTTCTCCAACAGGATTATCTAAAATACCAGTTTCATCATGTGATACATCAATGGGTTTAGCCAGGTCATCATCCACAACAACAGGGTTCTGATCAGCATTTGAAATGAGTGCTGTTGAATGTACTTGCGGAGGCCGTGGTGGTTCGGGTGGCTTAGGCAGGTCTTTCGGCATTTCATACAAAGTAGTTCCCCCAATATCAGGTACTGTGAAAATATTTACACCGGTTTTATTTTTATAGAAATATCCAAACAACCCAAGTATAAGTGTTACAAGAAAGATCATCCCTAATGACCTGTACAATCGCTGCTGGTAAAATTTACGCAATGTATAAGCGCCATAATCTTTATTCTTTTTTTCAAAAATGATATCAAGGATATCTGCTTTTAAAATATAATCCGCTTTCATTTTATTTGTTTTGGTGATGGAATATTGTTTAAAAACCATGGTTGCTACATGAGATGCCCCCATAATAAGAATCCATAAAGCCGTTTGAAAATTGAAAGCGCCTTTTACAAATGCAGTATTCCTTCTAAACGCTAACAACTTATCTTTGCGCCATGAAAATTTTGATGGTATGCCTCGGCAATATTTGCCGCAGTCCTCTGGCGGAAGGCATTTTACAGGAAAAAGCAAACAGGGCGGGGCTGGATTGGATCGTTGAGAGTGCCGGCACAAACGGTTTTCATACCGGTGAACCTCCCCATCCACTAAGCCAGAAAATAGCAAGGTTAAATGGGATCGATATCAGCAAACAACGATCAAGAAGATTCATCAAATCCGACCTGGAGCAATATGATAAAATATATGTAATGGCCGCTGATGTGCTTGATGATATGAAAAGGATCCTTGCCGGTAAAGCTCACAACAATAAAGTTGATTTTTTTTTAAATGCTTTATATCCGGGTAAGAACATGGATGTTCCTGACCCATGGTACGGCCCGGAAAAAGGATACCATGAAGTATATACATTAATTGAAGAAGCCTGTGATGCCATTATTGAAAAATATTTGGTATCCGCAAAACAAACAGAACAGCTATAATGTCCAAACCATCCATACCACAGGGCACCCGTGATTTTTCTGCAGAAACAGTAAGGAAAAGAAATTTTATTTTCTCAACCATTAAAGATGTTTTTGAATTATACGGTTTTCAGCCGCTGGAAACACCTGCCATGGAAAACCTTGATACCCTCATGGGTAAATACGGAGAAGAAGGTGATAAATTAATTTTTAAAATATTGAACAATGGCCTCAACGATCCCAAAAATACAGAGAAGGCCAAAGAAGGTTTTGAAAAATTAATGCAGGGAAAAAATACAGCAGCGCTTACCGAAAGGGCACTCAAATATGATCTTACCATTCCATTTGCAAGATTTGTTGCTATGAACCACGGGCAACTAACGTTTCCATACAAACGATACCAGATGCAACCCGTTTGGCGTGCAGACAGACCACAAAAAGGAAGGTACCGGGAATTCACCCAATGCGATGCAGATGTGGTTGGAAGCATTTCTTTACTGAATGAAATTGAACTGGCCAATATCTATCATACTGTATTTGTAAACCTGGGTCTTCATAAATATGAATTAAAGATAAACAGCCGAAAAATACTGGTAGCACTGGCTGAACTTTGTGGCGGTGCAGCAAAGATGATCGACATTACGATAGCCATTGATAAACTTGACAAAATAGGACTTGATAAAGTAAAAGAAGAATTGAGCCAACGGGGATTAAGTGTTGAACAGATCAACATCATTGAAAAATACCTTGGCATAACCGGGAGCAATGAAGTAAAATTAGCTGCAGCAAAAAAACTTTTTGGAGAGAACGAAGAAGCAAAAAAAGGAATTGAGGAACTCTCATTCATCCTGGCCCAAGGTAAAAACATCAATATTGATATTGACTTTACCCTTGCAAGAGGATTGAATTATTATACCGGAATCATTTTTGAAGCCAAGGGCCCGGCAAGTGTAAAAATGGGCAGCATCGGCGGCGGCGGCCGGTACGATGATCTTACAGGTTTATTCGGCGTTCCGGGAATACCAGGTGTAGGAATCAGTTTTGGGGTTGACAGGATCTATGATGTAATAGAAGAATTAAATTTATTTCCGGAAGACCTGCAGGTTGGAACAAAAGCGCTTTTTTTCAATATGGGAGCAGCAGAAAGCCTTTTTGCTTTCAATACCGTTCAGCAATTGCGTCAAAATAAAATTGCCTGCGAATTGTACCATGAGCCGGTAAAAATGGATAAACAATTTAAGTATGCCGAAAAGAAGAACATCCCATACGCTGTTATTATTGGCAGCAAGGAAATCGAAAATAAAAACGCTGTAGTAAAAAATTTAAAAACCGGTGAACAGCAGCAAGTACCATTGAATGACCTAACTTTATTTTTTACCAATATATGATCAGGGTTACCAAAACAAGATTCCCGTATTAACAAAAAACAATTTTATGCAAACAAAATTTCGTTTATCGATCTTATTTTTTATTACCGCATTCGTGGTGTTTTCTTCCTGCAGTAAAAAAACAAACAAGGAAGGCCGTTATATCCCAAAAACTGCGGGAGTAGTTTTTCTTTTGAATGGCGAGTCTATGTCTGCCAAACTTCCGTGGGACGAGATAAAACAAAACGACCTGTTCAAAAGCCTTAGTGCAGATACCAGCCTGGACTCATACATAAAATCAACCCTGGAAAATCCTGAAAATACAGGCATCGATACAAAAAAGAATTTACTGTTCTTCATTGTAAAAGATTCACTTGGCGGATACGTAGGTTTTGAAGGCACTGTTAAAGATGCTGCGAAATTTAAAGCATACAATACTGCTGTATCTAAAGGGGCCGCTGAATCTGATAAAGATGGCGTCCATTTTTTCAAAACTGAAAGAATTACCAGTTCTTATGATAAAGAAAAATTCGTTATTATAATAGATGCTCCTGAAATGAACAATGCAAACCGCTTTGGCAGAAACCCATCACCTGCATCTAAAAGAGATGCTATTGCCACTGCAACAGAGATCTATAATTTATCAGAAGACAACAGCCTTGCAAAAGATGAAAAATTCAGCGACCTGGTTAGCACAAAATCAGACATGCTGTTTTGGGTCAGTGCACATTCATTTATGGGCGATAGTGCAAGCATGGCAGAACTAAGCATGCTTAATATCACGAAACTATATGAAGATTCCTATATGACAGGAGCTGTTAATTTTGATAATGGAAAGATCAATGTGGATGTTAAATCTTATGCAGGAAAAGAATTGACGGACCTCTATAAAAAATACAGCGGCACAACACTTAATACAGATATGATCAAACGCATACCTGCAAAAGACGTTGTTTTCTTATTTGCACTAAGTTTCAAACCTGAAGGATTGAAAGAATTTTTAAAAATAACAGGCCTTGATGGATTTGCAAATATGGGTGCTGCCAAGCTTGGACTCACATTTGATGATTTTATAAAAGCAAACAAAGGAGACATCCTGGTTTCTATTTCTGATATAAAGAAAGACAGCAATGGCAGGCCAAATATGAACGCACTGTTTGCTGCATCTATTGGAGATAAAAATGCTTTTGGAAAATTAATTGAAGCAGGAAATAAATTAGCGGGCGAAATGGGACCTGACGCCGAGAAAATGATCTCGTACAAATCTGATGATAAGTTTTTTGCACTTGGCACAGACAAGGCATCAGTAGACAAATTTGTAAGTTCAGCCAACAACAGCAACTTTGGTTTTCTTGATAAGATCACGGGCTCATCATCTGCATTCTACCTGAATTTACCATTGCTGATGACATCCCTCAACGACCAGTCAGCAAAAGACAGCCTTGATAATATTGCTTTTGAAACTACCATAAAAACATGGGATAATATCATTGCAACAGGCGGAGGATTTAAAGATGGCGCTTCTACCATGCACCTGGAATTTAATCTTATGGATAAAAATACAAACAGCCTTAAGCAATTAAATAAATACATTGGTACAATAGGCAGCATACAGGAACAGAAAAAAATACAAAGAGAAAAGTGGATGAATGATGCAATGGCACCGGCAACTGCTGATACGTCAAGTATTATCCCTGTGCCGGCCCCATAAAATTTATATACAAAATAATAAGTTGTACATCAAAGCCGTCATGACGAATATATGACGGCTTTTAATTTTATCCCGCTATGATCATAAGCCTGCAACATGTAATTCCCGGTTTTTTAGAAAAGGAAAAAATTGAAAGATCAAAGATCTGGAACAACGATGTTGAATTTATAAAAGGAAAGAAAGTACAGATCGTTGCACCAAGCGGCAGTGGCAAAACTTCTTTGGTGCATTTTTTATATGGCATGCGAAAAGATTACAATGGCAATATTTTATTTGATAAAAAAAACATTGCTGCATTTTCTGCTGAAGATTTTTCGGGCCTGCGCAGTAAAAATCTCAGCATCATTTTCCAGGACCTGAGGCTTTTCCCCGAACACACTGTTCATAAGAACATTGAAATAAAAAGATTGCTGAATCCTTTTCATCCTGAAAGCCGTATTGCTGAAATGGCTTCACAACTCGGAATCGGGAACAAGCTGAACAAACTGGTAAAGACATGCAGCTATGGCGAGCAACAACGCATTGCCATCATAAGAGCTTTGCAGCAACCATTTGATTTTTTATTGATGGATGAACCTTTCAGTCACCTTGATGAAAATAACAGGAAGATCGCAACAGCATTGATCGAGGAAGAAGCCGCAAAAAGAAATGCAGGAGTAATATTGGCTGATCTGAAAAGGGTGGAGTATTTTAATGCGGATGAGATATTACATCTATGACTCACCCCCCGAACCCCTAAAGGAGGAGTAAGACTCAGCTAAATGAATAGCTTTTAAATAATGAAAAGATTGTAGAATATTAAAATGGCAAATTCTTTTAAAAATATCGCCCCGTTTTTAAATATGGGGCAAAACAAAACTTCAAAATTCTTCAGTTATGCAGGATTGGGGATTGGCGTTTTCCTGTTGTTGGCTTCTATACAGGTTTACATTGATATCAACCAGCTATTGAAAGAAAAGAACCCAAGAAAGAATGGTTATGATTTTATTTCTATAACCAAAATGATCACCAATGAGAATATGGGCAAGGACAATCGTTTTTCGGATGCAGATATTCAGGAAATAAAAAAACAACCTTCTATTACTGATGCAGCTCCATTGTTAAGCAACCAGTTCAGGGCAAAAGCAAGCGCCGGAAAAATAATTCCTTTCAGTACTGATCTTTTTTTAGAATCAGTAAAAAATGATTTCATTGATACGGTACCGCCCAATTTTTCATGGCAACCCGGGCAGGCGGACGTGCCGATCATTTTTTCCGCAGATTTTTTAGAAATGTACAATGTATTTGCACCGGCACAGGATCTTCCGCAACTTTCGGAAAGCAGTATTGCTACCATAACGGTTACCCTTGAATGTTATGGGCCTACCGGCATTCAGAATTTTTCCTGCCATATTGTAGCATTGAGCGACCGCATTAATTCTGTACTGGTACCGGAAAGTTTTTTACAATGGGCCAACAAAAGTTTTGGAAACGCTGTGAATACACCGGCAGCACGTGTGTATATAAAAACAAATGATGCGAACAATGCAGACCTGTTGAATTACCTGCAACAAAAAAATTATCATGTAAACAAAGACAAAACAAAATTCGGAAGGGTGAAGCAGGTTTTACAAGCTGTTGTAAGTGGCCTTGGTGGTTTTGCAATACTCGTGATCCTTTTAGCAATGATGTTGTTCTCTTTTTATTTACAATTAATGATCGCAAGAAGTAAGGATAATTTACAATTACTCATCACGCTTGGCTATTCACCAAAATGGTTAAGCAGGACGGTAGCAAAAAAATGGGTGGCTGCCTACACGGTCATTATCTTTTCAGCATTGATCTTAACTGCAATTATCCAATGGCTCTTCCAGCATTTTTCATTGAATGGAAAAGATGAACTTTCTCCTTTTGTACATAGCAGCGTAATATTATTGGCTGTATTGCTTTTGGTATTATGTATCTGGATCAATTATCGACTGGTGAAAAAACTTTTATACAAGCTTTAAATAAGAAATAAGGAATATAAAATAAGGAATAAGAAAGTTGTGATCGCAGCATTTTACTTTCTTATTCCTTATTAATTATTTCTCATTCCTTATTTCTACAAGGCTTCATAAATGATAGCCGCTCCCTGCCCTACTCCCACACACATCGTAGCAAGCCCGTATTTACTTTTTCTTTTTTTCATTTCATGAAGCAAGGTTGTAGATATCCTTATACCACTGCAACCCAATGGATGTCCCAATGCAATGGCACCACCGTTCACGTTTACTTTTTCAAGATCTAGGCCAAGGTCATGGATACAGGCAATACTTTGAGAAGCAAAAGCCTCGTTCAATTCTATCAGGTCAAGGTCCGCAACGGTTAACCCTGCACGTAACAATGCTTTTTTTGTTGCAGGTACGGGACCGATCCCCATTACAGCCGGGTCTACACCCACAACTGCCATACTTTTAATTTTTGCCATCGGTTGCAGGTCGTATTTTTTTACTGCAGCTTCGCTGGCAAGTAATATCGCTGCAGCACCATCATTGATACCGCTGCTGTTCCCGGCTGTCACTGTGCCGTCTTTTATGAAAGCTGGTTTTAATTGCGCCAGTTTTTCAAGCGATGTTGCCCTTGGATGTTCATCATTTTCCATGTCAAATATTTCTTTCCCAAGTGTCACCCGCAATGGAACAATTTCTTCTTTGAACCTGTCTGCTTTTAATGCAGCCGCATATTTCTGTTGGCTTTCCAAAGCAAATTCATCCTGGGCATGGCGACTGATGTTCCATTGTTTGGCAACATTCTCTGCGGTTTCACCCATGGTATAAGGATAATACAGGTTTGATAATTTGTTATTGATAAAACGCCAGCCCATGGTGGTATCAAATATTTGTGCGTTCCTGTCGAAAGCAGCACTGCTTTTTGGCATTACAAATGGAGCCCTGCTCATGCTTTCTTCACCACATGCGATCATGAGTTCTGCGTCGCCGCAAGCAATGGCCCTTGTACTATCCATGATCGCTTGCAGGCCGCTTGCACAAAGCCTGTTCACGGTTGTGCCGGCCACACTAACGGGCAGCCCTGCAAGCAAAGCTGCCATGCGTGCAACATTGCGATTGTCTTCCCCGCTTTGATTGGCTGCTCCTGCAACCACATCTTCAATGGCATTTACATCAATATTAGGATTCAGGATCAGCAGGGCTTTGATCACATGCGCCAACAGGTCGTCAGGACGTATACTGGATAATGCGCCTCCATATTTTCCGATGGGTGTCCTTACTGCATCAACTACATAAACTGTTTCCATTTTCTTTATTTTTTTGCTGGTCTTTTCTTTTCTTCAACAAATATAACATTGGCAATGTTTAACATATTTAAAATAAATGTGAATATATTAAGCAAGCCTTCCAAAATTCATTTTCAGGCTGCAAGTTAGAAGTTTTAGCATTATTCTCTCTGATTTGGAAATTTGAAGATTTGAAAATGTGCAGATTAAAAGTCTTTGACTTGAAAACGTTACGATAGAAAAGAGCTTTCATTTTCAAATCTTCAAATTGGTTAATTTCCAAATTAGCCTTCATCCGCGTATCTATCATAAAATGTATAAAAAAATCTTACAAACAGTTGTGAAGTTGACCCCTCAGCGATGTTTTGTATCTTTGCCCGATGTCAATTACAAGGAACATACGTGAGCTTAGTTTACAGGAGCTAAAAGAATATTTTGAATCCATCGGCGATAAAAAATTCCGTGCCATACAGGCTTATGAATGGCTATGGAAAAAAAATGCCCGGAGTTTTGATGACATGAGCAATCTTTCACTGGACCTGCGCAAAAGATTGATAGAGGATTTTGACATGCATGCGATCACCGTTGATGCTACACAGCATAGCAGTGATGGTACGCTTAAATCAAGATTTAAAACTTTTGACGGTCATTTGATAGAAGGTGTAATGATCCCTACTGAAAAAAGAAATACTGCCTGTGTTTCTTCCCAGATCGGTTGCAGCCTTACCTGTGCATTTTGCGCTACCGGCAAGATGGAGCGCAAACGCAACCTGACCTTTGATGAAATATATGACCAGGTAGCCATATTGAACGAACAAAGTGAAAAAGTTTTTGATAAAAAATTATCCAACATTGTATATATGGGTATGGGAGAACCATTGCTCAATTATAAAAATGTATTGAAGTCGATTGACAGGATCACCGCTTCCGATAGCATGGCGATGAGTCCAAAACGCATTACTGTTTCTACAGCCGGCGTTGCAAAAATGATAAAACAATTGGGCGATGACCAGGTGCGTTTCAACCTGGCCTTATCATTACATGCACCAACTGATAAAAAGCGCAACGAGATCATGCCGATCAATGAAACAAATACCATCGAGTTGCTGATCGAGGCTCTGAATTATTTTTATGACAAGACGAAGAATGATATCACCCTTGAATATATTTTATTCAAGGATAAAAATGATTCAATACAGGATGCAGATGATCTTATAAAAATTTATCGGCAGGTACCCACTCACCTTATCAACGTAATAGAATACAACCCGATAGCTGGCGCATCTTTTGTAAAACCAGATGAAGATGCTACACAAATGTTTACAGATCGCCTTGCAAACAACAGGGTAAATGTAAGGGTACGTCGTAGCCGCGGAAAAGATATTGATGCTGCATGCGGGCAGCTTGCTAATAAGGATAAAGCATTTATATAGCAGACCTCGGTCGTCTGGGGCCGGTGGTCTGTCTCTTTAAACATATGGCTTCATACAGAGTCTATGTCGCCTACTAATTAAAAAATAAAATACAATGAAAAAATTATTCTTATTTGTTGTTGCCATTGTTGCGATCAGCATTGGAACATTTGCACAGGATACCACTTCTAATAAAAAGCATGATAAAAAATCGCTTAAAGCCGCTTATAAAGGCGACAAAAAAGAAAAAAAAGCAGCAATGAAAAGCCTCAATTTAACAGAGGAACAAAAAAATGAAATGAAAGCAAACAAAGATGAATATAAATCCAAGGCTGCTGCCATTGAAAAAGACCCCAATCTTTCTGATGCTCAAAAAAAGGAAAAGAAAGATGCGTTGAAAAAGGAAAAGAAAGCAAAAAATGAAAAAACACTTACGCCTGAACAAAAGGAAAAAATGAAAGCCATTAAAAAGGAACATAAGCAAACTGGTAAAACTGCAGCCCCAAAAAGTTAAGGAGTAAAATATTCAGATGTTCATCTTAAAAAATTATTTCACAAGTCTATCTTTCTAAAAAATAAAACGATGAAAAAAATATTCGTATCGATCTTAGCTATTATTGTTATAAGTTCATCTGTTGCTGCACAGGACACAACCAAAACAACAAAACAAAATGTTGGCACTCCGCACCCCAAGGCAAAAAAACACCGTGAGGAAGCAAGGAAAGAACTTAATCTTACAGAGACTCAAAAAAAAGCACTGATCGCCAATCGCCTGGAAGCAAGATCAAAAACAACAGCGATCGAGAATGACAAAAATTTAACCGAAGCTCAAAAAAGAGAAAAATTAGAGGCATTGCACAAAGAACAAAAAGAAAAAAAAGATGCATTGCTCAGCACTGAACAAAAGGCAAAACTAGAGCAGGCAAAGGTAAAACACAGGCAGGAAGAAAAAGAGCAGGCAGAAAAAAGAAGAGCCATGATGAAAGAAAAACTTTCTTTAACTGATGAACAGGATGCAAAATTAAATGAACTGGCAAAAGCGAACGAGGCGAAGATGAAAGCGATCAGGGAAAATCCATCATTGGATGCTGAAGCAAAAAAGAAACAAATGCAGGAATTGAGAGAACATGCTGCTGAAGAACGTAAGGCGATCCTTACTCCAGAACAGCAAAAGAAACTGGAAGAAATGAAGAAGGAACATAAGGAAAAGATGCTATAGACAAAATAATTTACCTGGTTATAATAAAAAAAGATGCAATATGGATTGCATCTTTTTTTATTTATAAGAATTGATCAAATTTTGCCGTTGGCTGAAGCCTTTCTTGCCGTTGGCTTCAGCCTTTTTTTGCCGTTGGCTTCAGCCAACGGTGAAAAAAAGATTAGCTTTGCCATTCATTACTGTTGCAAAACAGCATAAAACTTCAAACATGAGCCAGTCTCCATTTCAAAAATTCATTGCCCCCAAAAAGAATAGTGTAACAAAGGAAGAGATCCGCCAGGAGAAAAAACAAGCGAGAAAAGAAAAGAATGCCTATTTCGATAAATTAAAAGAAGAAAAATACCAGGCAAGAATGGCTGCAAAGAATAAAGGCTTTTCAAAACCTGTTGCGGACGAAAGCAATGATAAAAAATCATTTATCAATGCCGATAAATCAAAAACAACTGTGACCACAAATGAATCAATGCCACTGAATAAATTTTTGGCGCATTGTGGAATATGTTCAAGAAGAGATGCTGTTGCATTGATCGCAGAAGGAAAAGTAAAAATAAATGGCAAGATCGCAACAGAACCGGGATACAAAGTCCAACCTGCTGATGAAATTATTTACAATGGCAAGAAATTATTTGTAACAAAAAATCTTGTTTACATTTTATTGAACAAGCCTAAAGATTACATAACTACCACGGAAGATCCGCAGGGACGCAAGACCGTGTTGGAACTTATCCAAAAAGCCACAAATGAAAGAGTATATCCCATTGGAAGATTGGATAGAAATACTTCGGGCGTTCTTTTATTAACGAATGATGGCGACCTTACTCAAAAACTGTCTCATCCCAGTTATGAAATAAAAAAGATCTACGAAGTAAAACTTGATAAGATCTTAACCAAAGATGATTTTGAAAAAATAGTTAATGGATTAATACTGGAGGATGGCCCCATACAGGTTGATAGCATTGCTTATGCCGATTCAAAAGACAAATCAATTATTGGTATTGAGATACACAGCGGCCGCAACCGTATTGTCCGCCGCATTTTTGAACACCTTGGTTATGATGTGAAGGGTTTGGACAGGGTTATGTATGCAGGACTTACAAAGAAAAATGTTGAACGTAGTAAATGGCGCTACCTGAGTGAAAAAGAAATTCGTTTGCTGAAATACATGAATGAATCTAAAAAGAAAAGTGGAAAGGCAATTGATCCAGGTACAGCTATTGTAGCAGAAAAGAAAGCAGCTGCACCTGCAAAAATAAAAGCTACCAGCTTTACTGATAAAGAAATTGCTGCAGCCATCGGGGAACCAGTTCCGCCTTCAAAAAAACAATTCCGGGAAAAAGAAGTAAAGACCCCAACTGCAAGAAAATTTAAAACCCATTCCGAAAAAAAGAATTTTAAAAAACAGGAAGGTGGCAAAAAATAATTTAACGATCGTTTTTGAGAATGATGATTTTGTTGCTGTCAATAAACCCGCCGGCTTATTAACCATTCCTGATCGTGAGCAATCCGAAAGATCACTTAAAGAAATATTAATTGATAAATACGGATCCATATTCACTGTTCACAGGCTTGATAAAGATACAAGCGGCCTTGTGATATTTGCAAAAAATGAAACAGCACACAAATATTTTTCCAGGTTATTTGAAGAAAGAAAAATTGAAAAATATTATTTAGGGGTCGTTCATGGTTCACCTGCAAACAAGACAGGTGAAATAGATGCACCTATCGCGGAACATGGGACGAACAAAGGCATGATGACGATCAACAGGAACGGCAAACCTTCGTTAACCAGTTATGAAGTATTGGATGCAAACCCAAACTACTCACTTGTTTCATTCCAGTTGCATACAGGCCGTACACACCAGATAAGGGTTCATTCAAAAAATATTGGCCACCCGCTTGCCTGCGATCCGCTTTACGGTGATGGTAAGCCACTTTTATTATCTTCTATAAAAAAGAGATTTAAACTGAGCAAGCATGACGAGGAAGAAAGGCCTATGATCAACAGGCTTGCGTTGCATTCATACAAACTTATCTTCACAAACGAGAACAACGAACGCATTGAACTTACCGCCGAAATGCCAAAAGAATTCAAAGCGCTCATGCAGCAGCTTAAGAAGTTGTGAGTTATAATTTGGAAATTTGGAGATGAGAAGCGTTCTCGAGTTTAAAAAATTTCCAAATTGGCTAATCTCCAAATTTCCAAATTGTTTTACCCTGAAGACGCCCTTTTAACAAACGATTTTCCAAACCTGTTCTTTACTTCATCAATTGCTTTGTACAGGTCGGACTTTCGTTCTACATCATCAAACAAATTTGTCTGCACGGCATTATTGGTAAGCTCGCTCAACTTTACTCCAAGCAATCTAATAGGTATGCCTTTCTTATATAATTTTTGAAAAAGATCTTTTACAACAGGAATGATCTCATCATCGGCACAGGTATATGGTATTGTTGTTTGCCTGGATGTGGTTTCAAAATCCGGGTAACGGATCTTTACTGCAACACAGCCAGCTACTTTTTCATCCTGTCTTAATTCAAAGCATATTTTTTCTGTAAGCCTTACCAATTCTTTTTTTATAAATACCAGGTCCGTTTTATTTTCTTCAAAAGTATTTTCAGAAGAAATAGATTTCGCTTCATGATATGGGCTCACTTCCCTGTGATGAATGCCCTGGCTCTTCTGCCAAAGATCGGCACCCCATTTACCAAGCCGCTCTTCCAGCATATCTATTCCTGCTTCTTCAATTTGCCCGATCGTTTCTATTCCCATTGATCTTAAAATAAGATTCGTTTGCTCACCAACACCGGGAATATCTGAAACAGGCAATGGCGCAAGGAATTCTTTTTCCTTACCAAATGGTATCTGCAAATAACCGTTTGGCTTTGCCTGGTTGGTAGCCATCTTCGCCATCATTTTATTACTTGCCAGTCCAAATGAAATAGGAAGTTTGGTTTCATCAATGATCTGTTTTCGCAGATCGATCGTCCATTGTAATGGTTTAAAAAACTTATCCATTCCTGTGAGATCAAGATAAAATTCATCAACGGATGCTTTTTCAAACAATGGTGCTTTTGATGCAATGATCTGTGTTACCCACCTTGAATATTTGCTATAATCGTGATAATGGCCTTTTATAAAAATGGCATGCGGGCAAAGTTGTTTTGCTTTTGCAGATGGCATGGCAGAATGTATCCCGAATTTTCTTGCTTCATAACTGCATGCAGCCACCACGCCCCGTTCGCTGCCACCTACAATAACAGGTTTACCTTTCAGTGAAGGATCATTTAATATTTCTACTGAAACAAAGAATGAATCGAGATCGAAATGTGCTATGGTGCGTTGGGGGGGATTCACCCAGCAAAGGTAGACGGCAATCGGGAATCGGCAATGGGCAAAAAGATTATAATGAATAGGCATTTATTTTAATCAGGCAGTCGAATTGCCGATTCACGATTGCCGATTCCCGATTGCCGCTATTCATAGATTTCCAACAACCCCTCCGGCACCTCCACATAAACTTTTTTATTCTTCTTATCCATCTTCATAAGATTGGCTTCATGTACCGGGATAAGCGCTTCCTTACCTTTGTAAAGAATGGTACATAATATTTGATGCGGCTGTTCAATTACTTCTATTATTTCTCCAAGGTCTGTTTCACCATCGATCATTGAATAACCAAGCAATGCAATGGGAGCTGCCTTAGCAGTAAATTTTTTAAAATCGGTTTCTTCAAGCCAGGCTTCTTTGGGTGTAAGTTTTCGGGCGGTTTCTTTTGTTTCTATTCCTTCTAATTTTATATAAGTTTCTGTATCACTTTTTATAGATGTCTTTTCAATAAAATAAGGAAGAAAATTCTCTTTCGTTTGTTCAATAAAAATTGTTTCAAGTCCTTTGAGCGTTGTTTTTTTTCCAAGACTGTGTTGCAATACAAGTTCGCCATGAAGCCCATAGCTGGCTGCGAATTTTCCTATTTTGAAGTATTGAGGCATAATGAAGATGCAAGATACTTGATTCTGGTTTTCACCTGAACATTGAATATTGTATGTTGGATGTTGAATATTTCTTCAAGCCTTTCAATAAAAAAAAGTCTCCCATAATGAGAGACTTAGAATGAATTGACTGGAACAGATGGTATTAATCTTCTGTTTTGGTTTCTTCAGATGCTGCAGCTTCCATTGAAGGAGCCTCGCTTACTTTTTCAGCAACTTTTCTAACTACCGGAGCATCACGGCGATCATTACGTGCTTTTTTATGAGCACCCTGGCGCCTGTTGACGTTAGCATCGTGTTCCTGGCTCCATTTGGTGAATTTCTCCATAGCGGTAGCTTCATCAAATAAACCAAGACCAACTCCACGCAACAAATGTTTCAGGAACAACACTCCTTTGAAAGAAAGGATACGGCGAACAGTATCGGTGGGTTGAGCACCTTTCTGAAGCCAATCCAATGCTTTCTGACGATCGATCTGGATTGTAGCCGGAACGGTCAGGGGATTGTAAGAACCTAATTTTTGAATAAATTTTCCATCACGTGGGGCGCGGGCATCCGCGATAACGATGAAATAGAATGGTCTCTTTTTAGAGCCATGTCGTTGCAATCTCATTTTAACAGCCATAAAAAATAGAAATTTTCTTGGTTGTGAATAAATAGGGTTTCTAGCCTTTTAAAAAAGGAAGACGAAGATAAGTACCCTCCCTAAATTCTCCAAAATAAATTATATAAAAATATTGAGTACGAATGTTTTAACGTTTTCCCATTCCCGGTTAATAATTGGCTTATTTTTCAAACACGCCTTCAACAAGCTCAGGCTGACAATATTTTCTCCTAAAAGCAGTGTCACAATGAGCTTGTCGAAGTGCTATCGAAACCGAGCCAAAATACCGATTGAAGAACCACCGGCTAACGTTTTCCCATTCCCGGCATCATGCGCCCCATTGGCATTTTATTCATGGTTTTCATCATCTCTTTCATTTGTTCAAACTGTTTCAGGAACTGGTTAAGCTCAGCAATATCTTTCCCGCTTCCTTTGGCGATCCGTTGTTTACGTCCCGGATTGATAACATCCGGGTTGCGTCTTTCTTCCAGTGTCATGGAATTGATCATGGCTTCAATGCCTTTGAAAGCATTGTCATTAATATCAAGATCCTTTATTTGTTTACCCACCCCCGGGATCATTGCCATCAGGTCTTTCAGGTTACCCATTTTTTTAATTTGTTGCAACTGGTTCTTGAAATCCTCAAAATCGAACTGGTTCTTGCGGATCTTTTTTTCAAGTTTTGCGGCCTCTACGGCGTCAAATTGTTCCTGGGCCTTTTCAACAAGACTTACGATATCTCCCATACCAAGAATACGTTGTGCCATCCTTTCAGGATAAAACACATCCAACGTATCCATCTTTTCCCCGCTGCTGCTGAATTTGATCGGTTTGTTGACCGTGTATTTAATTGACAAAGCCGCACCACCTCTTGTATCACCATCTAATTTTGTAAGCACAACACCACTAAAATCAAGTCGCTCATTAAATGCGGCTGCCGTGTTTACTGCATCCTGGCCCGTCATACTATCTACAACAAATAAAATTTCCTGCGGGTTGACAGCAGCTTTTATATTGGCAACTTCCGTCATCATCACTTCATCAACAGCCAAACGGCCGGCTGTATCTATAATGATAACGTTCTTATTTTTTGCCCTTGCTTCTTTGATCGCATTTTGTGCAATGGAAACAGCATCCTTATTTTCTCTTTCACTATACACATCAACGCCTATTTGTCCGCCCAACACTTCCAATTGATCTATCGCCGCAGGACGGTAAATATCTGCTGCAACCAATAAAGGCGATTTTCCTTTTTTTGTTTTTAAGTAATTAGCAAGTTTACCACTGAAAGTTGTTTTACCACTACCCTGTAAACCTGCTATTAAAATGATGGCAGGATTACCAGTGATATTGAATTCACTTTCTTTGCCACCCATAAGTTCCGTCAATTCATCCTGTACGATCTTCACCATTAACTGGCCCGGGCTTACGGCAGTTAGCACTTTCTCTCCAAGCGCTTTGTCTTTTATCTTATCGGTAAACTCTTTTGCAATTTTATAATTCACGTCTGCATCCACCAATGCACGACGAATATCTTTTACCGTATTGGCAATGTTGAGATCCGTAATTCTTCCCTGGCCCTTGATATTCTTAAACGCTGATTCTAACTTTTCACTGAGATTTTGAAACATGGTGCTTTTATAATTTGAAGTTTCTATAGAGCTATTAGCTTTAAGCTGTTAGCTATTAGTTTGAATATTTTAATTAGTAGTTTACTTTATTTCCCAAAGGCAATTTCATTTTTAAAGCCCAGCTAAAAGCTAATAGCTCATAGCTAACAGCTTCTACATGCTAAACGCCGCATCAATGATCCCCGCCTGTTCCTTAGCATGTACTTTCGAATAACCAGTAGCCGTAGCCGCACTTGCCTGCCTGCTAATGATATAAAAATTGATATTCTTTAAGTTCATACGGAGGAATGTTGCAGCGCCCATATTTTGTGGTTCTTCCTGTACCCAATACCAGATGGCTTTGCTGTATTTTTTATACAATGCATCCAGTTGATTTTGGGGCAATGGATATATTTGTTCAAGGCGAATGATCGCAACATCATTGCGGTTATCTTTTTGTTTTCTTTCCAAAAGATCAAAATAAACCTTACCGCTACACAACAATACTTTCTTAACTCCGGCTGCATCCGTTATCCCTGCATCATCATATACTTCTTTAAATCCGCCAGTAGTAAATTCTGAGATATCACTATAGCTTCCGGGGTGACGAAGGTTTGCTTTGGGTGAAAAATTGATCAATGGTTTTCTGAACGACCATGCAAGCTGGCGACGCAATACATGGAAGAAATTGGCAGCTGTAGTAATATTCGTTACCACCATATTCAATTCGGCACATTGCTGTAAGAAACGTTCGAGTTTTGCACTGCTATGTTCCGGCCCCTGTCCTTCGTATCCATGAGGCAACAACATTACAACCCCATTCATACGCTGCCATTTTGTTTCCGATGATGATATGAACTGGTCAATAATGATCTGTGCTCCATTTACAAAATCACCGAACTGCGCTTCCCAGATCACCAGTGCGTTGGGATTTGCCATAGCATATCCATATTCAAAACCGAGTACTGCATATTCGCTCAACAATGAATTAAAAATGCGGAAAGGTGCCTGGTTTTCTTTAAAATGGTTCAGCCTGTTGTATTCTGCATTCGTCGTTTCATCATACAAAACTGCATGGCGGTGGCTGAAAGTTCCTCTCTTTACATCCTGCCCGCTCATGCGTACATCCTTACCTTCGGATAACAGACTTGAATAAGCAAGCAATTCCGCCGTTGCCCAATCTATTTTTTGCTGATCTGTATATAATTTTACTTTATCCTGTATAAGCTTTTCAACTTTTTTCAATGGCTTAAAATCTGCCGGCCATTTCATTAAACCGTCAAATAATTTTTTCAGCTCGGCAGGTTTGATCGCAGTAACAGGTGATGCATTAAAATCTTCCGCAGTTGCCCTTCGCAGGCTTTGCCACCATGTTTCCGATTTTTGGTACGTGTATGGAAGCGGGTTTTGTTTTACTTCGTCCAACCGTTCCTGTAACTCAGCCAAAAATTTCTGTTCCATTTCCTTTGCAAGTTCCTTTGCATCGGTCTCTCCGTTCTGGATCAAAAACTGTGTATACACTTCTCTTGGATTGAGGTGTTTATCAATAAGTGCATACAACTGAGGTTGGGTAAACTTTGGTTCATCACCTTCATTGTGTCCATGACGACGGTAACAAACCATATCTATAAAAATATCGCTGTTGAATTTCTGGCGATAAAGTGTAGCAATTTCTGCAACCTTAACCACAGCCTCAGCGTCATCCCCGTTCACATGAAATACAGGTGCCTGCACCATTGCCGCTACAGATGTACAATAATCGGCGCTGCGTGCATCATCAAAATCAGTTGTAAAACCGATCTGGTTATTGATCACAAAATGAATGGTGCCCCCAGTAAAATAACCTTTCAGTTTACTCATTTGTAAAACTTCATACACGATCCCTTGCCCCGCTACAGATGCATCGCCATGAATGAGTACAGGAAGTATTTTATCATAATCACTATTGTACAACACATCTGCTTTACTGCGTGCAAAACCAATTACCAATGGATCCACGGCTTCAAGATGCGATGGGTTGGGGCAAAGTTTCAGGTGAATTTTTTTACCAGATGCTGTATCCACATCACTACTAAAGCCCAGGTGGTATTTTACATCACCTGTTCCCATTGTTGTATCCGGCGTAGCAGTTCCTTCAAACTCAGTAAATATCTGTGCGTATGTTTTTCCCAGTATGTTTGCAAGTACATTCAATCTTCCGCGGTGCGCCATTCCAATGACAACTTCTTCAACATTATTTGCTGCTGAAGTACTGAGGATGGCATCCAATGCAGCGATCGTTGTTTCACCACCTTCAAGACTGAATCTTTTTTGGCCAATGTATTTTGTGTGTAAGAACTTCTCAAATATTACTCCCTCATTCAATTTTTGGAGAATGCGTTTTTTTTGTTCGATACTAACAGGCTCAAGCAATGTTTTTTCCATCGCGTTTGTAAGCCACTCCACTTTTTCTGCATTTTTAAGATAACTAAACTCAACCCCTACATGATTTGTGTAAGCAGCCTGGAGGTGGGTAACAATATTCTGAAGAGATGTTTTAGCAATATTGGCAAATTTTGCTGCTTCAAATTCGGTATTAAGATCGGCATCGCTCAATCCGAAATTTTCTAAAGCCAGGTTTGCATGCCTGTTCTTTCTTTCCCTGATCGGGTTCGTCCTGGAGATCAGGTGTCCTTTGTTCCTATAAGCCTGGATCAATTTGTAAACTGCAAACTCTTTTTCCAACTGCCCGGATGGTAAAGCAACCTGGCCATTCTGTTTTGCAGGTGCCGAACTGGTTACTTTTGTTTCTGATACAGCAAAATCGTATCCTTCAAAGAATTTGCGCAGCTCAGTATCAACACTTTCCGGATCTTTTACAAAATCATTGTACAGGTTTTCAATATAACCCGGATGTGCATTGGTAATAAACTGGAAATCCTTCATTTTAGCTTACAATTTTATTATATATGGGTGAAATCGGGATGCAAATATCGGTTTTTTGGCTGAATAGGGGAATAAGTCAATGGGTGAATAAGTCAATGGGTGAATAAATAAGCCTTATAGTTTGAGCTGCATTCACCCATTCACCTATTGACTTATTCACCCATTCACTTATTCACCCATTGACATAAAAATTTTCTGATAAAAAGGATCATAATCAAATGTGATTCCCTATCTTTGCAGCCCAAAAAAAGAATTAAATGGCAAATCACTCAGCAACTAAGAAAGATGTACGTCAGAGCACGAAACGCAATGAGCGTAACCGTTATTACGGAAAAACAACCCGTAATGCTATTCGTGACATCAGGGCTATTGAAGATAAGAAAGCAGCTGCAGACAAATTACCAACCGTAGCTTCAATGATCGACAAATTAGCGAAACGCGGTACGATCCATAAAAACAAAGCTGCAAACCTTAAAAGGAAATTAGCGTTGAAAGTGAACGCTTTAGGAGCGAAATAATTAATTGAACGCCTTAATATATCAGCCTGCTATTTTATAGCGGGCTTTTTTGTACTCACCCCATCCACGGAATACACAATTCAAAATTCAAAACTCGAAACTCTTTTCATCCTTCGTACCTCCCTTATACTAAAGCCATACTAAAGCTACCCTAACCCCATCCCTGACCTATACCCGAAGTATCTCTTACCTGGCCAAAAGTGGCCAATAGTGGTCATAATGGCCACTTCACTTTTTTAATTAAAAAATAATATTGACCTTGTCAGCAATATTAAAAACATCCTGGAAAAAATTATCAGATGAAATCCTGTTATACATTTATCATAATCTTATTGCTTCCACCGGTTATATATGGACAGCTGTCTCCCTATGAAAAAAGCAATGGTAAAAAAACTGCCACTTATTTTGAAGTGATCAATTGGTATAAAGACTTTGCCAAAACTTCTCCTAAAATATTCATGAAGGAAATGGGTAATACAGATGCAGGTTATCCCCTGCATTTGGTTTTGGTTAGTACTGATGGAAAATTCGATCCTGTTGAATGGCACAAGCAACACAAAGTAGTTATCTTAATAAACAATGGTATTCATCCCGGAGAGCCAGATGGAATAGATGCAAGTATGATGCTGGTAAGAGATATAAAAACAGGAAAGGTTGTTCTTCCCAATAATGTTGCACTGGCTTTCATACCTGTTTACAATATCGGCGGTTGCCTGAATAGGAATTCATATACAAGGGCCAATCAAAACGGGCCGGAAGAATATGGCTTCAGGGGTAATTCCCAAAACCTTGACCTGAACCGTGATTTTACAAAATGTGACAGTAAGGAAGCAAGGTCATTTGCACAATTGTTTCATTTTTTAGATCCCGATATTTTGATTGACAATCATGTAAGTGACGGCGCAGATTACCAGCATACCATGACATTAATTACAACTCAATATGATAAGCTAGGTCCTATAATGGGGAAATGGCTCAAAGAGAATTTTGAACCCATGATTTACAAAGGCATGGCTGCAAAGGGATGGGACCTTATCCCCTATGTGGATTTTGAATCAACAGATTTAACTAAGGGGATGAATATGTTCTATGAAACGCCCAGGTATTCATCAGGATATGCTGCACTTTTTAATACCATGTCATTCATACCGGAAACGCATATGCTCAAACCATATGTACAAAGAGTAAAGTCTACTTACGATCTTATGCAGACTTTTATCCAGGAAACGTCAGGTAATGCAGGGGCATTGATCAAAACAAGATCAGAAGCAAAAAAGCTGTCCTTAGATCAAATCAACTTCCCTTTAAGCTGGGGTGTAGATACAACTAAGTTTTCTGAAATAACTTTTAAAGGTTATGAACCAGATTCCATGAAAAGCGAGGCAACAGGTTTACAGAAAATGTTTTACAACCATAATAAACCGTATACACGAAAAATAAAATTTTTCAATGTTTTCAAGCCTGTAAATATCATTGAAAAACCAGCTGCTTATATTATTCCCCAGGGCTGGTATGCGGTAGTTGATTTATTAAAACTAAATGGAGTTATCGTAAAGCAATTTGCAAATGATACAATTATTACACTCGATGTTTATCATATTGACGATTATAAATCGCAGCAACGACCTTATGAAAAACACCATAAAAATTATTCAGTAAAAACATCTGTCTCAAAAAAATCAATCAATGTATTAAAAGGTGATTTCGAGATCGAACTGAACCAGCCTTCAAACAGGTACATTATAGAAATGTTGGAACCAACAGGTGATGATAGCTTCTTTGCCTGGAATTTCTTTGACGCCATTCTTCAACAAAAAGAAGGTTATAGTGATTATCGATGGGAAGACATAGCGGCCGATGTCTTAAAAAATGATGCGATACTCAGGGAAAAACTGGAAACAAAAAAAAGGGCTGATCCAAAATTTGCACAGGATTCAAACGCTATTCTTGATTTTATCTACAAAAATTCTCCCTATTATGAAAAAGCACATTTAAGATATCCTGTATACAGGCTGAACTGATAAAACAAAAGCCAGCTAACATGAATGCTTAGCTGGCCGCAGGTTGGTTTAAGGAAACTTCATCCTTATTTCTTTATGAATCCAAGCGTTAGTTTTTTACCATCAGCTTTTTTCAGCTTAATAAAGTAAACACCGCTGGCTAGCCGTTCAACATGAAGGGTGAGCGAGGCCTGGTCCCTGATATTCTTTGCAGGATAAAGATTTTGTCCCTGTGCATTCTTTATTTCCAATGTCTCCCATTTATCCGCTAAGCTTAACTGATCAAGTACCAGCACACCTGTTGTGGGATTGGGATACATAATAATTCCATAAGGAGTATTTGATTGCCTTGCACTCAACAAGCCATCCGAATACATTTCGCAAACTCCTTTTGTTGCCCTTACCCTGTATGTGCCGGGTTGTGTAACAGTGTAATCGGTTCCGTTAGCCAGGGGATTCACATCCTCCCATACAGTTCCATTTAAGATCTGCCATGTATATACAGCATTGGCATCCGGATTTGTAATTGAAATAATATTATTGTTAATGCTGATCAGGGGGATATCCAGGTTCGTTACAGCCATCATGATGCTGTTACTCGTTGCATTATTTGGTGAAGCACATAACTGGTTACTGGTAAGGATCACCGTTACCTGGTCATTGTTTTGCAGCGAACTGGTGATAAACACAGGATCATTTGCACCTGCATTAATTCCATTGATCTGCCACTGGTATGAAGGAGCTAAGCCCCCATTTACAGGAACTGCCGCGAAGTTAACTACGTCACCGGAACATATTGAATCAGTCGATGCGCTAATGGTAACAGAGGGCAATACCGTCGCATTCACAGTAACAGTAATCGCATTACTTACAACAGAGAACCCTGTTGAACAATTTGGATTGGAACTAAGTATGCAGGTAACTACATCTCCATTGTTTAATGTACTTGTAATGAATTCCGCGTTATTGGTTCCCGCATTTACGCCATTTACCTGCCATTGATACAATGGATTATTGCCGGCAAGAGAATCTGTAGCAGTAAATGTTACAGGCACGCCACTGCAAATATTGGTAGTAGCAGCATCGATATACACAAGGGGCATTACATCTCCCTGGTATTCGTATGCGCCCATATCCACAATTGAGTTGTAAATGCGTGACTGTTGATTAAGATCAGTTGGTATAGAAACCGAATAAATATTGTCACCTTTATCTGTTGAAAGTGAACAGGCATCAGGTTTTAATCCATCATCGGCAGTAAACCAAATATTATCGGCACCAATTGGATTATTTATATTGGCAAACGAAACTCCGGCGGGTGATATATTTGTAGTTACATTGGCAAATGAAGTAATAATAGCAGAATTCTGTAAATTAAAATGAAATGCATCTGAAAAGCCGGGGATACCCGGATCGACAAGTGCAAAATCACAGGACTGGTTGGTTAGCAAAGTATCATTCCTGCTGCAGCCTTTAAAGATGCAGTTCCTTATTGCAGGTGTTGGTGAAATGAATGATGGTGTTCCATAAGAATAAATATCAACTCCAAGCGTATCCCCTGTTGATTTATTATTTACAAAGGAACAATTGGTGATATTCATAAAATTCCCCAGGTAATAAGGGAAGGCCATCCCCGCTCCCCTGAATCCGGAATTGTTATAAAATAAAAGGTTTTCAAAATTTCCCTTGCCACCCGGCACATAGATTGCTCCTCCCATACCTCCTGATTCTGTGGCATTGCCGGTAAAAACAGAATTTTTTACAGAAGCATTCTGACTCTCAAGCCCAAAGCACAAAGCTCCATTGATCGATTTATTAAAACCGAATACACACTTGTTGATACTTAGTTTCGGTGTGATGTAAGTACCAGATGAATCAATGATATCATATGTAACATATACGCCTGCTCCATAACTAGCCTTGTTATGATAAAATCTGCAATCGGCAATTTGCAGATCCCTTGCAACATGTGCATATATTCCACCGCCACCATTATTTAAAAACAAATTGTTGTTGCCATCCCTGATGGTTAACCCCTGCAGGTTAACAATTGTATCTGTGCAGTTAATATTCAAAACACTATGAGTATTATCAGTTGAATCTGACAGAATACCAATATCACCACTTAAAATGCTGGGATTAATATCTGCGTTTCTATCATTATCATTTGGATTGCCTGAGTTTGGATAACCGCCCCAGATCACCATACCCCTATTGATAAAAAAACTGCTGTCTCTTGAAAGAAGAGCAGGCTTATACGTTCCTGCTGCGATCTTGATCGTATCTGAACAGGTATTATGAATGGCTTTCTGCAGATCTGTATATGCATTTGCCCAGGAAGAACCATCATTTAAACCGGCAGCAGATTCCTTTACATAAACAGTATGGGTGCTTGTTAATGTTGCCGACTGCAATTCATAAGCCCCCATATCGGGCAATGCGTTAAAAATACGTGGGTTTGAAATAATATCAGTTGTAATACCATTTGCTGTTAAAGGCGAAGCGGAACCTTTATTAATGGCTGGCGAACAACTACACAAACTAAGGCCATCATCTGCAGTAAAATAAATCCCATCAGGCCCGGCAGGATTTGTAATATCAATAAATCTTGGATTTGCCCGGAGAATATTACCGTTCGCACCATTTAGACCATGATCCTGCAACAATGAATTTTTTACAACAGTAGTTCCTGTTCCAATAATTTCTCCTGGCGGCAGGAAGTCGCCATTATACAATGAATTCTCCCACAAAATGCAATTGTCTACATTAACAGTTCCTGTTCCAAAATTTGCTATCACGCCGCCTGCATCAGATGGTTGAAGGCATTTATTACTGACAATAGTTGAATTTAATATTTGTGCATGGCTGTTTTCATTATATATAAAACTTCCGGAACTACCGGTTTTGTTACCGGATGCTATACAGTTAATAACTTTAAGATCGCTTGCATTTTTATTTGCGAATACGCCACCGCCAATAAAAATATACCCCGAAGACCAGGAATCTTTAAAAACACAATTATAAAATGAAGGACTCGAGTTATCATTATAACATACACCACCCTGCGCATCTGCATTTCCATTTTCAAAAACGCATTTCGTAAATACGGGTGCGCTTCCTGCTTCGTTATTCAATATCGCTCCATAATCTTCATATGCAGACCAATTATTAATGCCCGATCCCCAGAAACTACAATTGTTCACTTCTGCTGAGCTATTATGAGAAAAAATATTGGTGAGCGTATCATTATTAAATTTGCTGTTGGTAAGGATGGGGTGTGTACAATCGGTATAAGAAATGGAACGTCCCCCGTTATTCTCGAAAAGACAACTATCGATAACCGAATTGGAAACCCGGTGGGACAAAGGATACCGGTTAGTTGTAAAAGTACATTTTAAAAATACCGGTGTTGCAGTATCAATCACGGAGGGAAAACCGTTTGATACAAAAAACGTGCTTTTGATTGTTGGGTGACAATTCGCAGCCATTATTATCCCTGTAAAATTGTTGGTAAACCTGCAATTATTGATATCGGGAAAGCATCCTGCTTCCATGTATAATCCACCGCCGGTGTTTGGACCTGCTATATTATTTGCATCTGCTATTACCAGGCCGTCCAACCTGGAAGTATTGTTTATCGCCCGGGCTCTTACTACGTTAAAAGAACTATTGATGGATGTTCCTGTATAATTTCCACTAAGAACTGTTGGATGACTAACCGGGTCCCGATCTGCATCTGTTGGATTTCCCGTTGACGGATACCCGCCAAGTAATACCCTGTTATTCTGCAGCCAGAATGAAACGGTTTCATCTGTTGTAGATGGATAATAAGTTCCCTCAGCTATCCGGATCGTATCCGAGCATGAATACAAAGCGGTTTGTAGATCGGTAAACGCATTGGTCCAGTTGCTTCCGTCATTATTTCCCGTTGCAAGTTTATTTACATATAACGCGGTGGGAATAGCGCTGGTTGCTGACTGAACTTCGTAAGCACCAAGATCAACGGCCGGACCAACAATACGGGCATTCCCTTCTATATCTTTGGTTATTCCATTAATGGCGGCATTTGATCCGGCATTAATTGCGGGAGAACAGGGGTTTATCAGGTGCAGTCCATCATCAGCTGTAAAATATAAATTATCTGCACCCAGAGTACTATTAATATCCCTGAATTTGGGATCGATATGAAACAAAGCTGCGTTACCTGCATCATATACCTGTGTAATGGTATTTGAAATATTCATTACAGAATTATCAAAGCTGATCTCTGTGCTGTCTTCACTTCCGTCATTGAAGTTGTGATAGAATATGGAATTGGAAATAGTAAGGTTTGAATTATTCTCTGCATACACAATCCTCGATGGCTGGTTTGGATAAGTCAGGAGTACGTTGTTTGCAAAACTACTGTTTATGATAGAACAATTATTCTGATAAGCACCAATGATCCTGTAGGTATTGTGATTGTCTGCAAAAATACAATTGATAAAAGAGGAACTGCCGTATTGCAGGTAAGCGATGGCTTCAGATCCATTGTTGTTATCATAAAAGTAGCAATTCAAAAATGTGGGCTGACTTAAATAGATATTCAGTGCCGATCCGAACGCCGTACCATAATTTTTCCTGAAAACGCAATTTCTTATTTGTGGACTGCTGCAAACCGCCATATGTAATGCAGACTGGTTCGCCGATTCAAATATGAATCCATCTATAATATAATTTCTTGCAAAGCTTGTTGTTCCGTTTGCATCAATAAGTACATCGATATTATCCTGTGTATTTGCCGGGTCGCCTCTTTCAGCATCTAATATTGTCTGGTTCATTGCAACATTCCTGTCGGCGTCTGTAGGATTTCCCGATGATGGATACCCTCCCAGTATTACAACTGAATCCCTGATCGTATAAGTACTGTTTTGAAAATTACCGGGTTGATACCTTCCTGCAGCTACCCGAATCGTATCACGTTTAGTAGCATATGCTAATGCGGAATTTAAACTACTGTATGCATTTGTCCATGATGTGCCATTATTGGCTCCCGTTGCAGCAGCATTCACATAAAACGAAAAATAAGGACCGCCGCCGGGAGAAGGACTGATATTAACTGTATAATCTTCCGTTTCCCCATATCCTAGTCCTCCACACATATCCACTGCACTGGCATAATCTGTCGCTCTTATTCTCAACCTTGTGGTCCCGCTTAAGGCGCCAAATGGTATTATTACATTACCGGTAATGACAGATGACCCTTCTCCCAGTTTAATGATTTCATCACTGGTAAAACTAAGGCTGTGGTTAAAGTCGATACCTACATAAACGGCCCTGTTGATAGTGCCCGCCCCGACGGTAACTGTCATTGGAACAAATGTTCCTGCAGTTACAGAAGGCGCAGCCACCGAGCCAGTATAATCACTATACCCGTTCGGACCACAGGAAGAAGTATTATTAATTGTTTGGAAGCTTACATTTTCTATCACATAATTTTGGGTTCCTCCACAAAGAGAAGCCGGCACAACACAATATTGCGCAGAAACACAGGAAATGTCCAGGCTAAATAAAATGGTGAATACCAGGATTGTTTTTATCACGGATTTGGTAAAGTAGGGCGTCTGCATAAGCTTTCGGGTTATAGACATAAATATACTTTTTTTATAAATCCGGGTTATCTTTTTACAGCTTTTTTGGGGTATCCTATTAAAGTTTAAGAATTTACCGGTAATTACCTCGTTGAATATCAATCGGTATTTCATTCAATTTGGTAGAAAATCAGGCCTTATATACCTTTCATTTTTTAATCAGGTATTTCTCTTTGCCTTTGACTTATTATTCACATAAATACTTACCTTTGCTGCCCGTTGAAAAAACGGATCAACAATTTTTATTTACAAACAAAAAACAGGTAAATGAGCAACTACGAATTGATGGTGATTTTTACCCCTGTGCTTTCTGAGGAAGAATACAAAGCTGCCCAGAAAAAATACGAAGCCCTCGTTAAAGAAAATGGCGGCGAAGTAGCGCACAGCAAACCTTGGGGACTAAAATCACTGGCCTATCCCGTAGCCAAAAAGACCACTGGTCTTTATTGGGTTATGGAGTATTCTGCGCCAACCAGCTTCAATGAAAAGTTGAAAATTCAACTTTTACGTGACGAATCAGTGATGCGTCACATGTTTACTGTACTCGATAAATACGCCGTCGAGTATAATATCAAAAAGAGAAGTGGTGTACAACATTCAGTAACAGAAAAAGCGGAGGCATAATCATGGCAAAGACTAATGAAATAAAGTACTTAACAGCCATCAAGGCTGAGAAGCGTCCAAAGAAATATTGCCGCTTTAAGAAAATGGGGATCCATTACATCGATTATAAAGATGGTGATTTCCTTAAAAAGTTTCTGAATGAACAAGGTAAATTATTGCCACGTCGTATTACCGGTAACTCTTTGAAGTACCAGCGTAAAGTGAGCGAAGCAGTAAAGAAAGCCCGTCAAATGGCGATCTTACCTTATGTAACAGATTTATTGAAATAAGATTCACTCACCACCCTAACCCCTTATAACTATCGGGAGAAAGTTTTGCCGAAAGGCTTAATTGGGTAAAAATGCAAAACAATGCAGGTAATATTAATACAAGATGTAAACAACCTGGGCGGCGTAAACGAACTGGTAACTGTAAAAAATGGTTACGGACGTAATTACCTGATCCCTGGTAAATTCGCAATTGAAGCAAGCCCTTCCAACATGAAAATGATGGAAGAGAAGAAGAAGCAACAAGCTAAGAAAGAAGCTAAATTATTGGCTGAATTGAATAGCGTAATTGCAGTTCTTAAAGAAGGCACTTTAAAAATTGGCGCTAAAACCGGTACCAGCGGGAAGATCTTCGGTAGCGTAACCTCAGTTCAGATTGCACGTGCGATCAAAGAACAAAAGGGCTACGAGATCGATCGCCGCCGCATCAGCATTATTGATGAGGTTAAGGAACTAGGCACATTTAAGGCTAAAATTGACTTTGGAAACGGAAACGAGACTGAGGTTGAATTTGAAGTGATTTCAGAATAATCTTAATATGAAATAATAAAAGCCCGTCTTATAGGCGGGCTTTTTAATTGCAGATACTGGATTCTTGATGCTGGTCCTTGATTCAAGATTCAAGATCCAGCATCTCTGAGATCTGGCGGATCTTACATTCCAGGATCCAGAATCGAGCATCCAGTATCCGGCATCTTGGCCCCGGAATCCATCATAATTAATTTTAATTAAAAAACTACCTCTTTTAACCGGAAATCCCTATCTTTAACAGGTACTTAATGGTTTTAGTTTTTTTGCTATTGGCTGAAGTAGCTTTTTTTGAAGTCGGATTCAGTTTATTGTAACTACTAAATCATTTTATTTTTATTTATTATTTTTTAAAAGTTTTTACAATGAACATTTACGTAGGAAATCTAAGTTGGACAATGACTGACGAAGATTTAAGCAATCTTTTTACCCAGTACGGTAACGTTACCAGTGGTAAAATTTTGAAAGACAAAATGAATGGCCGTAGCAAAGGTTTTGGTTTTGTTGAAATGGAAGACGATGAAGCAGCTCGTACTGCAATCGCTAACCTTAACGAAACTGAAGTTATGGGTCGCAAATTGATCGTTAACGAATCTCAACCACGCCAGGAAGGTGAAGGTGGATACAAAAAACGCAGCGGTGGCGGTGGCTACGGCGGCGGTGGTGGTCGTAGCGGCGGCGGATATGGCGGCGGCGGTGGACGCAGTGGCGGCGGTGGACGCAGCGGCGGCGGATACGGCGGTGGCGGTGGACGCAGCAGCGGTGGCGGCGGCGGATACAACAGGGATTATTAATAATTATTAATAAAGATATCACCTAATAAAAAAAGATCCTTCACTGAAAAGTGGGGGATTTTTTTTATAATAAAATATCAATACACAATGTTCAACATACAATTTTCATTTTACCCAACAGGGACAGACGTTCATATTAATTACCAAACAACATCAATGCTTCATCCTCACCAGGAAAACTAAATTCCTTAATAAATTTTAATCCTATTTTTTCTAATAGTTTTATCGATGATTTGTTATTAGGAAGTGTAATTGCAAAAATAACAGGTAGCTTTAAATGATTCTTTGCATAGGTCATTGTTGCAGCTGCTATTTCAAAAGCAAATCCTTGTCCCATAAATTGAGGTAAAAATGCGAAACCGATATCAGGGTTTTCTAAATTATCTCTTTTAAGTATCCCACACATACCGATTGGAGTTCCATTTTTCATTTCAACCATTGAAAGACCGAATCCATTTAATTCATAACTTTTTAATGGCCCATTTTGAAGATATGTTTTTGCTGCCTCTGTTGTTTTAATGTTCCTGTCGCCAATGTATTTTATCCAACCGGGACTGTTAAGCAGTTCGATTATAAACTTTGTATCATGAAGTGTAAACTTTCTTAGCTTTAACCTTTCAGTTTCTAAAATATGTTTCATACTGCAAGTTAAAAAGTTTCCTAAAGTAATAACCTGAATCCAAAAACAGGAAGTTCGCCTTGCACAAAATCCAGATCTTTCGATCTTTTAAAACCCATGTTCTCATACATGTTCCATGCTGGTTTCATTGCCATTGTTGTATGGATGATCACTTGACCAAGCTTTTTATCTTTTGCTTTTTTAATACATGCATTCGTAAGTAATTTACCGATACCATGTCCCCTTGCTAACGGATCAACTGCCAATAACCTGAACCCTGCAGCATTTTCTTCTTTGGTAGCAGTTCCACCCGAACCATAATATTTCATATCATTAAAATAAACAACTGCTCCGGCTATTTTGCCTTCAGCAGAAACAGCAACAAGCAATTCTGTTACCGGTTTATTTGTTAGCTCGCCAACATTTGCAAGCATTTTATAATAACCGGGTTGTTCAGACTCTTTTGGAAAACCTTCCAGCTGTGAATACACCTGCACCATTAATTTACCAATTTCAAAAAATTCGGAAGGATCTGCATTTCTAATTGTGTACACTTGTTTATCCGTCATTTCATTTTGCATTCAATTCATAAAAGAATATCCCGTTGCAATAATATTGATTAAAATAAAAAGCACTGGAAAATTTTAAAAATTTTCCAGTGCTTTCACAGATACCTGATACCTGATATTTTATTTAGCTATTCATCATCATCTGGCTTAATCCAAATACTTTAGACATATCATCCAGTATCCAGTATCCAACATCTGGTATCCAGTATCTGGTATCTGGTATTCTCCAATTAAAGATCATGCAAAGCCTGTACATCGCTTGCCGAAAGTGTGCGGCTGTAAAAACGCAGGTCATCCACATATCCACGCCAGTATTCACTGAGTCCTTTTCCAACAATATAGTTAGCATACACAGGGCCGAAACTGCCTACCCATGAAACAGGCACAACATAACTTGCATCAATATATAATTTTATTTCAGCGCCATCATATGTAGCTACAATGTGGTGCCACCCATTATAAGTGTCCCGGGAAACTGCAGCCTGTGTACCAATGCCCGGAATGCCCACACCTTCAATCCATGTAAGATTTTGCTGAGAAATAATAATACCGGAATTATCAGGTCTTATAAAAGGGCAAAACGGAACAACATTGCCATATTTTACCCATACAGAAATGGATGAATGCGTTTGTTGTACAACGTTAGCTATCGTTACAAAGTATGTACTATCCAGTTTTAATGCCGCATTTGCGTGTCCCTTCCTGTCAGTTGTGTACAAGAGATTCCGGGTAGTGGCGCTACCGTCGTGTAGTTTACCGGTATTGTCTTTTAAATTTTTGTCAAATTCAAACCATCCTTCCAGGCCTGCTATTAAGGGATCCACTTTACCAGCATTTGAATTGCTTACTGTAGTGTTGTTTTCAATTGATGATTTTTCCGTTTTAACTGGTTGTGGCGTTTCTTTATTACAAGAAAAAAATGTGATGGTACTAAGTACTGTTGCCAATGTTAAGATCTGTTTCTTCATTTTTTTAAATAAATTTTTGATTAAAAAATAAGTCGATAATGGTCGATCATTTTATTACGTTGATCTATAGATCACTTATTTTACGTTCACGAGTACTTTTATTTTCCCGGTATAATAATCAGCATAATTTTCAAGTGCCTTGCCAATGACCTGGCCCGGTTTTATTTTATCTATATCTGCTTTCATTGCGACCCCACTTGTTGAAGAACTAACTAAAAAATCCCCTCTTTTAATTTCACCTCCCTCTATACATACCTTTGTAGGAATAACACCTACAACACCCATTGGTATTTTATCACTAAGATCAGTATTCATATCTTCTTCTGTCATTAATACCCCTGGCTTGGTTGCATAAACCCCGGCAACAAGGCTTGAATAGGGTTCATTTGATTTTACTACTGCCCTGTCTTTATCCACTGAAATAATCAATACGTCACCGGGTTCATAATCCTTTATATCATCAGCAACATCAAATGCTTCGGCCATATCAGCGCCACTGTTTTGTGTACCTCCATTAAAAAAACCTTTGCCTGCATCGTTGATGCGTGCAACGTCTGAATTATTTTTCTTCAATACAATAAGGTTGCTTGCTGTGGATGAAACTGTGGTCACTTCCAAAACATTATTGTGGTTATTTGAGTAAACATTTTCAAATCTTCCTGCAATGCCCGTGCTTTGGTAGCTTCCAGATTGGCCCAACACTGCAATACCATATTTACTAATTCCTTTTACACCAGCCCCGCTACTGTCGCACACGCCCACCACACCTGAATAATCAATTCCTGCGTTACATCTCCCAACTATACCGTCACCATATTGGAAGTTATGTCCTAATACCCCTGCAGAAACAATAGATTTCGAAACAGCCCATATCCCCGATCCCCCCGCAGATTCTGAATAAATACCTGGGCCATATCCTGCCTGTACAATTTTTACACCTGAAGATCCATTTGATGTATTGGGCAGTTGTATGTTGATGCCTTTGCCTTTTCCCGCATGAATAATATTCAATACAGGTGATTCGCTTAACTGGTTTGTAAGTTGCAGCGTGGTTGCGTTGCCGGTACCTGCAGCTGTTATATATAAAGCATCTGTCGGGCTATTGCTGCTAGTTAGGGCCATTGTTAAACCTGCTCCAAATCCACTACGTACTATATTAATTCCAGGGTTTAGGTTATTAGGATTATTCATGCTGATATCAATTCCTTTGCCAGTACCCATGGAAGAAAGTTTGAGAAGATCTGCCATATTCATTGTATTATTAATTGCAAGCGCCATGGCTACACCTGTTCCACTATGAGATACTGAAAAAGCCGTATCGGTATTGCCTGCAATGGCGTCTACTGAAACCTTTTGTGCTGTTAATGCATGCGTAATAATAGTGAATGCAACAGCTAACAATAATTTTTTCATAACATTATCCTGGTTGATTTGATAATGCTAAACTATGTGTACAGATCCCAGTTTCGTTCACAATACTATTTTGCGGTAATTGAAAATGATTAAACGGAAAGTTGAAACAAACTGATCCTTAGTTCCGCAAAAGTTCAGCGGAAGAATATTTGTGCTCAATAATTCCATTATAATGCACTTATTTATTAACAAATTGTTTCTTTTCTGCAAATCCTGCAATGAATGGATTGTTGAATTAAAAAATTTGCTAATTTCAGTTTTTACATATCCCGCCTTATAAAAGCGATCCCGCCCTGTTTTATTAACCACTACTAAAACTGTTGTATGAAAAGAATCCAGGAATCCTTTATAAGGATCATTGCTGTTGTTTTATTTTACTTACCGCTATCTGCAAATGCACAAGTTGTGATCACACAATATTATGAAGGTGGCGGAACCAACAAATGGATCGAACTTACCAATCTGGGAAACAGTTCTGTCAATCTTTCATCGCCACAACTGAAGCTTGGTTTATGGGCAGTGACGGGTTCAACAGGAAATATAACTTTTACAGGTTCTGCATCCAATACTTATAGTCTTACTTCTACCATTCCTGCAAAAGGATCTATATTAATTGGCAATAGCAGCAATGGTACAGAAGTACCTTACCTAACTGCAGGCAGTGCAAATGAAACTTCTAATTCAGTAATTAATTTTAATGGCAATGACGGGGTTGCATTACTCGATGCATCCAACAACATCATTGATAAATTCGGGGAAGGTATCAATGCAGCTGATATAAGTTATGTAAGGAGCACCAGTATAACCGGCCCCAATGCAACTTATACAGCCAGCGAATGGACAAACACTTCCTTATCTGCTGTACAATCGGCCGGCGCATCTACTTCGCCAAGATTGGGATACCAGTTACCACCGCTTTGTGTTGCACCATCTTCGCAGGCAACATCATTGAATTTCTCTTCTGTAACCAGCAGTTCTATGAATGGCTCATTTACAGCGGCTACAGCTGATGGTTATGTTGTGATACAAAGTACCAGCAGTTCATTAAGTGCTAATCCTGTTGATGCGACAACTTATTCAGTTGGCAATAGTATTGGCGGTGGAACAGTTGTAAGCAGCGGCTCATCAACTTCATTCAGTACATCAGGATTAAGTTCCAATACTACCTATTATTTCTTTGTGTTTGATTACAACAATAACAGTTGTAGCAATGGACCAAAATATTTAACTGTAACTCCTTTAAGCGGAAGCCAGGCTACGCCTTATCCTCCCTGCACAACGCCATCATCTCAACCCACGTCATTAAGTTTTTCATCTGTAACAAGTAGTTCAATGAATGGTTCATTTACTGCAAGTACTGCCGATGGATATGTAGTTGTGCAAAGTACCAGCAGTTCATTAAGTGCTAACCCTGTTGATGCTACAACTTATTCAGTTGGTAATAGTATTGGTGGCGGAACAGTTGTAAGCAGCGGCTCATCAACCTCATTCAGCACATCAGGACTAAGTTCTAACACGACTTATTACTTCTTCGTGTTTGCTTATAATAACAGCAGTTGCACCGGTGGACCTAAATATTTAACTGTATCTCCTTTGAGCGGAAGCCAGGCAACGCCATATCCACCCTGTGCAACACCATCATCACAACCAACATCATTAAGCTTTTCATCTGTTACGAGTAGCTCAATGAATGGTTCATTTACTGCTGGTACCGCCAGTGGATATACAGTTGTACAAAGTACCAGTAGTTCATTAAGCGGCAGCCCTGTTGATGCAACAACTTATTCAGTTGGCAATAGTATTGGCGGGGGAACAGTTGTAAGCAGCAGCGCATCAACTTCTTTCAGCACATCAGGACTAAGTTCCAACACGACTTATTACTTTTTCGTGTTTGCTTATAATAACAGCAGTTGCACAGGTGGACCTAAATATTTAACTACATCTCCTTTGAGTGGAAGCCAGGCTACCCCATATCCTCCATGCAGCGCCCCATCTAACAGCGCTACGTCCATGGTATTCTCATCCGTTACAAGTACATCCATGACGACTTCGTTTACGGGTACCAGTGGTGTTGATGGTTATCTGGTAGTAAGGAGCACCAGCAGCTCATTGAGTGCCAATCCATCAAATGGTACTGCTTATACGGCTGGTAACAGCCTTGGTGGAGGAACTGTTTTAAGTGCAGGCACAGGCACTTCTGTTAATTCAACAAGCCTTAGTCCATCTACTACTTATTATTTTTATGTTTTCACTTATAACAATGTAAACTGTACAGGAGCCCCTGCTTACAAAACAACCGCACTAACAGGCAACAGGGCCACAGATGATGCAGCGCTGAATTATTATTTCGGTAACCTTCATGCTCACAGTAGCTATTCTGATGGCAACAAAGAAAATACTTCTAAAACGCCTGCTGATGATTATGCATTCGCAAAGAATGCAATGTGCATGGACTTTCTTGGAATCAGTGAACACAATCATTCGGGCGCAGGCATGCATGTAGCAGATTGGCAACCTGGTATTACCCAGGCAACTGCAGCAACCACCAGTACATTCATTGCCATGCATGGACAGGAATGGGGTGTAATTGGAACGCAGGGAAGTGCAGGAGATCACGAAGGTCACGTGATCGTATATGGTCTGGATTCATTGGCCGGTTGGGAATCAGGTAATTACCAGATCAACGTTCCGCAAACTTCTTATGTAGGTAGTGGTGGTTTGTTTGATATTATCAATCGCCATGGCAATAATGCTTTTGCCACACTCGCACATCCCGATAATTACGACTATAATGATATTTTACACAGCACTTATAATTCAGCAGCTGATGATGCTATTGTTGGTTCATGTGTTGAAACAGGACCTGCATTCTCAACAGATACTTCTTATACGGATCCTTCTTCATTAAGTTTTTATGCATTCTATAAAAATATGCTGGGAAAAGGTTATCACCTCGGGCCAACCATGGACCATGATAATCATTACCTAACATTTGGTAAAACCGCTAAAACAAGACTTTGTGTATTGGCAACTTCTTTGAGCGAAGCAAATATTCTTGATGCAATGAGAAAAATGCGTTTTTATGCAACGGAAGATTGTGGCGCTAAAATAAATTTCACCATCAATACAACTTACCCGTTGGGAAGTATAATTACGAAAGCAGGAGCACCTGTAATAAATGTTACCACCATCACGGGAAGTTCGGTTAGTTCGATCAAGCTCATGCATGGCGTACCGGGAAGCGGTAGTGCTGCTACAACATTAACTTCTACAACAAGTAGTTCTTTAAGTTATACGCATACCGCTTTGGCAAACCTGGCAACTGAATATTATTTTCTTGACATTACAGAAAGTGATGGCACAAGGATCATTACTGCTCCTATATGGTATACAAGAGATAACAGTGCATCCAGGCCTGCGTTTGTAACTTCTTTCTTTACGATAAACGAGGCAGACAGGGTAATATTAAAATGGACAGCCACCAAGGAGCCTGCAGGTGAAAGTTATGAAATACAACGTTCAATTGATGGAAGGAATTTTATCAGCATAGGTAACGCAAACGGTAAGGAGCAATCCCAATCTTCCGAAACTTATGTTATAGAAGACAATGCTCCTGTAAATGGACTTGCATATTACAGGTTGGTAAACAAAAATGGCGGGGCCATTGCTTATTCAGAATTGAAAACAGTGAACAGGGGAACGCTGCAATCTAAATTTGTGATCGCTTATCCAAATCCTGTAAAAAATATGCTGAACATAAAGATAGCCACAGTTCAAAATGAGAATACAAGGGTTAATATATTGGATATGTCCGGAAGAATATTAAAAAGCATTCCAGTTAAATTAAACAGCGGAGAACAAATTTTAACCATTGATGTATCTACACTCAACAGCGGAACTTATATGCTGAAAACATCACTCGCAGGAAAAATGCAGGTACAAATGATAAGCAAGCTATAACTTATCGAAAAAATAGTGAACAAGGAATAAGTAATATTGAACAAAAAAGATCATTCATCATCTTGATTCAATATCTCTTATTCCTTGTCATTTTTTAATAATGTCTTCTATTATTTTAAGATGATGCCTTGTATGTATACTCATAAACTTCACTGCTTGCCTATAATTTAATATACCAAGATTAGGATGTTTAATATGACTGTTCGCTTTAAGATCACTCAGCTTACTGATCTTTTCTTTTGCTATTTCAATATATTTCATCAGCCTCTCTTTATTCCTTTTTTCTAAAGGCTGAACTATTTTAGGCGCTTTCGCACTGCCTCTCGGTATCTTATTAATGCTAAAAACGAATAATCGCTTAAGGTTAAATCTCCATTTATATTTAGCAGGGTCTGATTTTAATAACTCATCAATGATCAGGACTGTTACCATTAAAGTATGCTCAATATGCCAACCAACATTCACACCTGATACATTTATGTTGACCTTATCCCTCTGAAGAACCATCGATTCCAATTCTTCTATTAACAACAGGAGTTTATCCATACCAATATACTTTTTACATACGATCAACAATCAATAACAGGTATTGTTCATTTAGTTTCGTTTTTTATAAAAAATAATACTAAACACAACGTATAAACGCTAATAAAATAAAATTCGGGGATACAGGCAATAACCGCACCCGGCTTACTTTCCAGTGGATTTTATCATCCCAAAAAAAACATAAGTGATTCTGCCTGAATGCTTAAGAATAGAAGCAATTTTTTTTGAAGGCTACATTAAAAAAATCAGTAACTTCAAAAGCCTATCGGGCACACATTCAATAACCTAAAATACGGGCACATGAAATCAAATTTACGCTTGTTATTCTTCTTTCTTTTAATTGGTACAATACCTTACAAGTTGCTTGCGCAACCCTGCATTGAGCCTTCCAATTTATCTGCCACAAATATCAGTACAACGGGTGCAACCCTTTCGTGGACGGCTCCTTCAGGTGCGGTTGCTTATACAGTTCAATACCATGCACCCGGTGCTGCATGGGTAAATGTTACTACGCAATTAACATCTGTAACATTGACGAATCTTATATGTGGAACTGCATATGAATGGCATGTACAATCTATTTGTAGTACAACAGCGGGAGGAACAAGCTCATTTACAGTTAGTAATACATTTACTACACTACCCTGCCCGGTACAATGTCTTCCTCCTCCAGGTTTAACGACAGGGAATATAACAACGACAGGTGCAACGCTTTCATGGACCCCATCAGCAGGTTCGTTTGCTTATATTGTACAATACCATGCTCTAACATCACCAGCATCAGCATGGATAAGTACAACAACCCAAACGCCATCACTTACATTATCTAATCTTGCATGTGGTACTTTATACGAATGGCATGTTGCTGCTTTCTGCAATAACAATACATCAACACCAAGTGCCTATTCTACTCCAATTAGTTTTACTACGGCAGCTTGTACCACACCATGTGTTGCTCCTACAGGTTTAACTACAACCAATATCAGCACAACAGGTGCAACACTTTCATGGAGCGCTGCAGCAGGTGCCATTGGTTATTCTGTTCAATACCATGCACCAGGAGCAGCATGGACAACTGTTACGACACAATCGACCTCTATTTCATTGACCAATCTTATTTGCGGAACTGCATATGAATGGCATGTTGCTACTTATTGTACTACTACAGCCAATCCTCCAGGTCCTTATTCAACAGCGATCAGTTTTACAACTGCAACATGCCCGGTAACATGTAATGCACCAACAAACCTGGCTGCAACAAATATTACTTCAACAGGTGCAACACTTTTGTGGGTTGCTCAGCCAGGAGCGCTTGCATATGTAGTACAATACCATGTTGCAGGAACCAACACCTGGACCAATGTTACTGTCCAGGCTCTTTCTATCACGCTAACAAATCTTATATGCGGTACTGTATACGAATGGCATGTTCAAACTTATTGTAGCTCTGCGACGGGAGGTGTAAGTCCATATTCTGTCAGCAGTACATTTACTACTTTACCTTGTAACACAACTTGTCTTCCTCCAACAGGTTTAACTACAACGAATATCAACACAACTGGCGCAACGCTCTCATGGACCGCTGCAGCTGGTGCAATTGGCTATGCTGTTCAATATCATGCGCCCGGTGCAGCATGGATAAATCTTACAACACAATCAACTTCGATAACACTAACCAATCTTACTTGCGGAACTGTTTACGAATGGCATGTTGCTACTTATTGTAACACTACAGCCAATCCGCCAAGTCCATATTCAGCAGCAATTAGTTTTACAACTTTAGCATGTGTACCAACCTGTGTTCCTCCAACAGGACTGTTAGCATCAAATATTACAACAACAGGTGCAACAATTTCATGGACTGCAGTAACAGGTGCTGTTGGTTATATCGCACAATACCATGTTGCCGGATCTAATACATGGATCAATGTTACTACGCAGTCAAACACAGCAACATTAACCAACCTTACATGCGGTACCGTTTATGAATGGCATGTAGCAACGGTTTGTGGTACAGCCGTAGGAAGTACAAGTCCATATTCTACTTCCATTGTTTTCACAACGCTGGCATGCCCTGTAACATGTAATCCTCCTGCTACTTTAACTACAACCAATATGAGCACAACAGGAGCAACACTTTCATGGACTCCTGTTACAGGTGCAATTGCATATGTTGTTCAATATCATTCTTCAAATGGAGCATGGATAAATGTTACAACACAATCAACTTCGATAACACTAACCAACCTGGCTTGTGGAACTGTATACGAATGGCATGTAGCTACTTATTGTAATTCTACGGCCAATCCTCCAAGCCCATATTCAGCAGCAATTAGTTTTACAACTTTAGCATGTGTACCAACCTGTGTTCCTCCAACAGGACTGCTCGCAACGAACATTACAACAACAGGCGCAGTAATTTCATGGACTCCCGTAGCCGGCGCCGTTAGTTACGTTGCTCAATACCATGTTGCCGGAACGAATACATGGATCAATGTCACTTCACAATCAAACACTGTCACGTTAACCAACTTAACATGCGGTACTGTTTATGAATGGCATGTGGCAACCGTTTGTGGCACAGCTGCAGGGAGTATAAGCCCGTATTCAACACCGATCATTTTTACTACAGTTCCTTGCACTACTACATGTCTTGCTCCTACTGGTTTAACCACAACCAATATCAGCACAACAGGAGCAACACTTTCATGGACCGCTGTAACTGGTGCAATTGCTTATGTTGTTCAATATCATTCAGCAAATGGGGCATGGGTAAATGTTACAACACAATCAACTTCGATATCACTAACCAATCTTACTTGTGGAACTGTATACGAATGGCATGTCGCAACTTATTGTAATACCACAGCCAATCCACCAAGTCCATATTCTGCGGCTGTGGCATTTACTACATTACCTTGTAATCCAACATGTGCCCCTCCTACTGCTTTAACTTCAACCAATATCAGCACAACAGGCGCAACACTTTCGTGGACCGCTGCTGCAGGCGCACTTGGTTATATTGTTCAATATCATACAGCAAATGGAGCATGGATAAATGCTACCACACAATCAAATTCCATAACATTAACCAATCTTACATGTGGAACGGTATATGAATGGCATGTGGCTACCTATTGCAACACCACATCCAATCCTCCTAGTCCATATTCTGCGGCTGCTGTATTTACGACACAGCCTTGTGCTCCAACATGCGTTCCTCCTTCGGGTTTAACTGCAACCAATATCAGTATTACAGGTGCAACACTTTCATGGATCGCTCCTGCCGGCGCACTTGGTTATATTGTCCAATACCATACTCCTGGTGGAGCATGGGTAAATATTACTGCAACATCCACTACTATAACATTAACCAATCTTATTTGCGGAACTGCATATGAGTGGCATGTTCAAACGCTGTGCAACACGGCAACTGGTAGTACAAGCCCGTATTCTGTAAGCAGTACATTTACAACTTTGCCTTGTAATACAACATGCGTTGCCCCTACTGCTTTAACCACTGGTAATATCGGGACCACAAGTGCAACGCTTACATGGGTGGCACCATCGCCGGCATTTGCTTACGTGGTTCAGTACCACGCGGTAACATCGCCAGCTGCTGCATGGATAAATGTTACAACGCAAACAAATTCAGTAACACTTACCAATCTTATTTGCGGAACAACATATGAATGGCATGTTCAAACATATTGCGGCAGTGCTGCAACCAACCTTAGCCCATTTTCTATAACGGTTCATTTTACAACTTTGCCTTGCACAACCAATGTTTGTCCTGTACCAACCGGGCTAACATCTCTGTTATTGAGCACAACAGGTGGTGGAAGCAGGATGCTTAGCTGGAATCCAACCGGCGCTGTCTCATATAATATCAGGTACAGGATAACCAATTCAGCAACATGGCTAACGACTACGTCTACCGGCAATTCTAAATTGATAACTGGATTGGTTCCGCTTAGTAATTATGAATGGCAGGTACAGTCTGTTTGTTCTACGGCGAGTGGTGCTGCATCTGTAAGTGCATGGTCGCCATCTGCCTTTTTTACAACTCCACAGGCACGTTCAATTTTTCCAAACCCGGCTTCGGGCAGGAGTGTTCAGCTTCCTATTGTAACTCAAAATGAAGCGAGGTTCGATATTATTATTTCAGACCGCACAGGCAGGACCGTTAGGGTGATCAATAAAACAATTGCTGCTGGTGGAGAGTTTCTTGATATAAACATTGAAAGCCTTGATGACGGTATGTATTTTATACGGGTTAAAGGCAATGGCAATAATGAAGTTCAGAAGTTATTTATTGTTAGGTAGTCAAAGCCTTATTACAAAAAATAAATGATCCCGGGTTTAGGCCCGGGATCATTAATTATGTTTCAAACCTATTTATAAAAATCCCCGAAGAATTTGATTACTGGAAAATAAATTATGTCGTGATTTAAATAAAGTTCTTTCCCCTGATACAATAGTATTTTTTTCTGGGTATAATAATCGATATTAATTTACATAAACAAGAAACGTACAATTAACCCCATGATCTCCGTGCACATCAATTGCCGTCGTTCCTGCATACATCGCCGTTCCTCCACCGGTTAGCATAGGATGAAATTTGGAAGACGCATGCAGACTTTTTTTGGAAAAGCCTGGCTGACGAACATCTTCATTTCTGTGATGAAAAGGTTTCCTTTTATGGTAAGATGGCTGATCTCAAAAAGTCATGGTGAGAAGTTTTAAAGCAATTCACAAAGTTGTAAGGTCAGCCCGGCAGGCTGACCTTCAGAAAAAATGGTATGTCAAACGGAGGGTCAGCCCGGCAGGCTGACGGCTGACGGTGGGTCAAACGGAGGGTCAGTCCTGCAGGCTGACGGCGGGTCAAACGGAGGGTCAGTCCGGCAGGCTGACGGTGGGTCAAACGGAGGGTCAGTCCTGCAGGCTGACGGTATGTCAAACGGAGGGTCAGTCCTGCAGGCTGACCGCGGTCACCCCCGCAGGTTTATTGAGAATTCCTGAATGATATTTACCAGTTAATCAGAACAACAAAGAGCGGCACAGCAAAAAGCCGGATCATGTAAACCAATTATGGGCTCAGACCAAATCCCTCAAGTTCAACAGGAATAAATTACCCGGTACGAATAAGACATCAGCTAAGAGAAAAAGATAAACTCATACCGTAGTCTGACAGTATAATTTTTCAACCCATACGCCCTCCTCAAAATCCACATGCATATTTAACCCAATATCCTTAATTTCACCCCTCAAATTCATAAGGTTATGGCAGAAGTGATCCGCATGCCCCGCATGAGCGATACAATGACAGAGGGTGTGATCGTGGAATGGCACAAAAAAGTAGGCGATAAAATCAAACCAGGCGAGGTGATGGCCGAGGTGGAGACGGATAAAGCCACGATGGAGCTCGAAAGCTTCTGGGAAGGCACACTCTTATATATTGGTGTTGAAAAAGGCAAATCGGTGGCCGTAGAAGGCGTGCTGGCTGTAATAGGCAAAGAAGGCGAAGACTACAAAGCTGCGCTGGGAGCGGCCGGAGGCGGTTCAGCTCCTGCTGCTGATGCCCCCGGTCCTAAGGAAGAAGCCAAACCTGAAACTGCTGCAAAACCTGCTGAATTTGCAAAACCTGCTGAATCTGCAAAACCTGCCGAAACCGCTGTAGCCGAAAAGCCGAAATCGGGCAGGGTTGCCCTGCCGGAAGGCGCAAAAGAGATCCGCATGCCGCTGCTGAGCGACACCATGACGGAAGGAAAGATCATCCAATGGCATAAAAAAATTGGCGATAAGGTAAAAAGCGACGACGTGATCGCCGAAGTGGAAACCGATAAAGCCACCATGGAAGTGGTGGGTTATGAAGAAGGCAATCTCCTGTATCTTGGCGTGGAAGCCGGGCAGGCCGCAAAAGTAAACGAGATCATCGCTATCGTTGGTAAAGCGGGTACGGATGTTTCAGCCTATGTAGCAGCCGAAAAATCCGGGGCAAACCATGCAGAAACAACGCTCGATGTTGCCGGTGAGCAGGTAGTGGAAATTGATAAGCATAATGCCCAGGCCGAGCATCGCGAAGGGGAAGCCAAAGAACCGGATACCTCTTCAAACGGCCGCCTCATTGCTTCTCCACTGGCCAAAAAACTGGCTGCAGAAAAAGGCATAGACCTCAAAAGCATCCAGGGTAGTGGCGATGGCGGAAGGATCATCAAGAAAGATATTGACAATTATGTGCCGGGTAAGCAACCTGCCGCACAACCTGGAAAGGCAGAACCGGCCAAAGCCGCTGCAGCCTTCACTCCTGCCGGACAGGAAGGCTTCCAGGATATCCAGCTCACGCAGATGCGCAAGACTATTGCTCGCCGCCTGGGTGAGAGTAAATTCTCTGCGCCGCACTTCTACCTCACCATGGAGATCAACATGGACAATGCCATGAAGTCACGTTCAGCCATGAATGAAGTGAGCCCGGTTAAGATCTCCTTCAACGACCTCGTGATAAAAGCCTGCGCCATGGCACTTCGCCAGCATCCTGCAGTAAACAGTTCATGGATGGGTGACTTCATCCGCCAGAACAATCATATTCATATTGGCTCTGCCGTTGCGATGCCAGAGGGCCTTATCGTGCCGGTGATCCGTTTCGCTGATCAGAAAACACTTTCACAGATCGCGCAGGACGCCAAAGATCTTTACGATAAAGCACGCAATAAAAAACTACAGCCGCAGGAATTCAGCGGAAACACGTTTACAGTTTCCAACCTCGGTATGATGGATATCGAAGAATTCACTGCCATCATCAATCCACCCGACAGCGCCATACTTGCTGTAGGGCGTATCAAAGAGATCGTGGTGAAAAAAGGAGACGGTTTTGGAACCACCAATGTGATGAAGGTGACACTAAGTTGCGATCATCGCAGCGTGGATGGTGCAGTGGGTGCAGCCTTCCTGCAAACGGTGAAGAAACTTATCGAGAACCCGGTGACGATGTTGGTGTAAAATTTCATCAGTAAAATCCGGCAGAGAACGTCTGCCCCTGCGATATTTAATTTTCGTAAACCAACCAAACTGCTTTTCCATGCAACTCGGCAATGCCATTAACTGGTTTGAGATCCCTGTCTCCGATTTCGACCGTGCAAAAAAATTCTACGAAGCAATTTTCGATTACCAGATGCCGGAAATGCAAATGGGCCCTGCACGTATGGGCTTCCTGCTGTATGATCAGCCTGGTGGAAAAGTGGGCGGAGCTATTGTATACAACCCGGATCTTTATTCACCTTCTGCAAATGGCGCCCTGGTCTATCTGAACTGCCAGCCAGACCTGCTCGTTGTTTTGAACCGCGTTGAAAAAGCCGGGGGTAAAGAATTGATGAAAAAAACAAAAGTGGTGGAAGACCAGGAATTAGGCTATTGGGCACTGATCGAAGATTCGGAAGGAAACCGCGTGGCGCTGCATTCTATGGGATAATTTTACCACTTCAGTGCCGCACAATGTGTGCGGCAATTTATCGCGTCTTTGCCTCAGGCAGGCGATGAAACCTGTAGTCATGCCGATTGTTTAAATTACAGCATGAACTCCACACTCCGCCTCCTGCGGTTTCATTTTTCTTTATTCCTTTTACCCGTTTATTTATTTGCGCTGAGTGAACTCGTCTTCATCAACTGGCCACGCGCTATCCTGGTTTTCATAATTCTTCATTTACTCGTCTATCCATCCAGCAACGGCTACAACAGTTACATGGATCGTGATGAAGGCAGCATTGGCGGAATAAAGGATCCGCCAAAGGCTACGAGGCAATTGTTTCATGTCAGCATCCTCATGGATATTGTTGCCATTGCATTAAGTTTTTTCATCAGCTATATTTTCGCAGCTGGCATAATTCTCTACATTCTTGCATCCCGGGCCTATAGTTACCGTGGCATCCGTTTGAAAAAATATCCCCTCACGGGTTATCTCACCGTGATGGTATTCCAGGGTGCCGTCACTTTTTTTATAAGCTACCATGCCTGCAGCGCAAAGCTTTCCACGAATGCGCCATTCGCGGGAATGCTCGCCTCCAGCCTGCTTATCGGGGGCTTCTACCCGCTCACGCAGATCTACCAGCATGAGCAGGATCTGAAAGATGGCGTGAAGACATTGAGTTACGTGCTGGGTTACCGCGGCAGTTTTATTTTCACTGGCATTATATATGTGATGGCATTTGCAACACTAGGCTACCTGTTTTACAGCAACCTGGAGTGGTACAGGTTTTATATCCTTCAAATCTTTATGCTGCCGGTACTCGTATATTTTTTCATGTGGGCAAAAAAGGTTTGGAAAGATGAAGGCGAAGCCAACTTTGAAAATACGATGCGTATGAATATGATCGCATCCGTTTGTACAAACCTGGGATTTCTTACCTTGATAATATTAAGATGCTTTGAGTAAAATTATTTCCATAGGAACATCAGTACCGCAATATCGCCATAAGCAGGATGATATCCTCAACTTTATGCAGCGCGTGTATTGTATGAACGATGGCGAAAAAAGAAAACTGAAATTCCTTTATCACCAAAGCCAGATCGGGACAAGATACTCTGTCATCCCCGATTACAGTCTCTCGCCGGGGGAATGGGTCTTTTATCCACCAACAGAAAACCTGGAGCCTTTTCCGAATGTGGAAATGCGTATGCAGTGGTTCAATAAAACAGCACCGGCACTTTCGCAGGCTTCTCTCGAAAACTGTATTGAAGGAAAAATTTCAAAGGAAGAGATCACTCATCTCATAACGGTTACGTGTACAGGTATGAGCGCACCGGGACTCGACCTTCAGCTGGTAGAATCGATGGGCCTGCGTTCTAACATTTCCAGGACTTCCGTAAACTTTATGGGATGCTATGCCGCCATACATGCCATGAAGCTGGCAGACAGTATTTGTCGCTGGGATAAGCAGGCAAAAGTTGCCATTGTATGTACAGAACTTTGTACGCTTCATTTTCAGAATAAAAACTCACCGGATAATATTTCTGCAAGCCTCTTGTTTGGGGACGGTTCTGCTTCCATGCTGGTTACGCATAATGATAACCTGCCGGAAGGCATCAGCATCAAAAGTTTCTACAGCGAAGTAGCTCTAAAAGGCAAGCAGGATATGAGCTGGCAGGTTTCTTCTTCCGGGTTCCTTATGCAGTTATCCGGTTACATTCCGGATCTTATCGAAGAAGATTTCAACTCCTTACTGACGAATGCGATCAACGAGGCCGGTATAAAAAAGGAAGATATTCACGACTGGGCATTGCATCCCGGTGGCAAGAAAATTATCATGGCCATCCAGAAAAGTGTAGGGATTAATGAAGATGAACTAAGGCCATCTTATGAAATATTGAAGAAGTATGGCAATATGTCTTCTCCCACCATTTTATTTGTACTGAAAGAAATTCTTGAAAATAGATCTGCAGAAAAGGGACCCATATTCGGTGCGGCATTCGGTCCGGGACTTACCTTAGAGACCTTCATCCTTCAGTAAATGCCGGACTTCAGCAAACGATCTACAGAAAAAGAACTGCTCGACAGCAGCGGAATTCCTTTCGAAGATATTAAACAGAATATGCGGGAACTGGAAGTGATCAACTCCAGGCTGGGTGGGCATCGTGTGACGATTGCCGGCATCAGCCAAATTTTCAAACGTAAAGGTATCAGGGCAGGCGATACCGTCAGCGTTTGCGAGATCGGTTGTGGAGGGGGTGATAATCTTGTTGCACTTATAGATTGGGCGAAGAAGAGAGGCATTTTAATTCATGCTGTTGGTATTGATATCAATCCTGAATGTATAGCATATGCGAAGCAGAAACTTGCGGAAAGGAACATCACTTTTATTTGCAGTGATTTTAAAGCGGGTTTGAAAGAGTATGGGAAAGCCGACATTATCTTCAGTTCCTTATTCTGTCATCATTTTTCGAATGAAGAATTAGTCTTCATGTTTAAGTGGATGCAGGATAATTCTGCTCTTGGCGTTGTAGTGAATGATCTGCACCGGCATTGGCTGGCGTATTATTCGATAAAGATTTTGACCAGTTTATTTTCAGGATCCTACCTCGTAAGGAATGATGCACCTGTTTCGGTGAAGAGAGGATTTAAGAAAGACGAATTACATTTATTTCTGGAGCGATCAGGCATCAGTTCGTTTGAGATCCGGTGGCGATGGGCATTCAGATGGTTATTGATCTTTTAACTGTACGGTACAGTAAATTAATTCATCAACTTCTTATAAACTTCCAGGCAGCCCTTCGCCGTATTATCATAAGAAAACATCTTAGCCCTCTCCTTTATTTTTTCGACGTCGCCAGTGTTTTCATATTTTTTTAAACCATCGATAAAATTCCTGCGCATTTCATCCGGCTCGAACGACTCAAAATAAAATGCTGCATCACCACCCACTTCAGGCAGGCTCGTGTGTCTCGTAATAAAAACCGGTTTTCCATGATACATCGCCTCAACCACAGGCGAGCCAAAGCCTTCGGCAAACGACGGAAACATGAACGCCAGGCAATGCTGGTAGTACCAGATCTTGTGACCTTCTGCTATGGGGCCGGTCAGTTTTACGCGATCTGCGACTTTATACTTTTCGGCCTCTTCAATTATTTTATTCTTATAGGGATGTTCATCAAGCCCGGCGATCACCAGTTCGTGATCGTTATCCAGCAATAAAGGCACAAGTGCATGAAAATTTTTCCTGGGTTCAATCAAACCGATGGCAAAGAGAAATGGTTTTGCCGGAATATATTCCGGTTTGGAAGCCTCCACGGGTTCTGTCACCAGGCTGCAGCCCGGGTAGATGATACTCACCGGTTTATCTTTCATATCCAGCAGCTCGTTGGCCTGCTTCCGGGCAAATTCCGAAATGGCGATCACGTGATCAGCACGATCAACAAGGCCCTGTATTTCGCCCAGCAGGCGTTTATTACGACTCGTGTTTGTGGCGTCCTCAATCGTAAAATTCAGATCGTGGATGGTGAAGATGAACTTTGTCTTTTTGTTGAAAGGCCTGTATCGGGAAAGTGTGGTCGTGGAATGCCAGATATCAAATTGAGCAGTGTTGAATTTGTAAAACTTATCAATGCTCTTCTGGTTGTAATACTTTACATCGTCGCCCAAAATTCCAAACTTCTTTTCCGGGAGGTAATAATAAAGTTCCATGCCGGGCGTATCCAGCTTCTTCATGCTCTTGCCTAACTGGTAGCAATAGGTGTAGAGTCCGTTGAAAGGGTTTTTGCCAAGGCGGTTCAAATCAAGCAGGACTTTTTTCATTAAGGCGAAATTAAAGCATTTATAAACTATGGTCTGTGGTCCAAACCATCAACCCTCAACCTCCAACCCCAAACTCAAAAACCTCCAACCCCTAACCTAAAACCTCCAACCCCCAACCCTCAAACCCTCAAACCCTCAACCTCCAACCCCAAACCTCAAACCCTCAACCATCAACCCTCCACCCCCAACTCAAACCCTGGACCCTGGACCCTGGACCCTGGACCCTCAAACCCTCCACCCCCAACTCAAACCCTGGACCCTGGACCCTGGACCCTGGACCCTCAAACCCTCCACCCCCAACTCAAACCCTGGACCCTGGACCCTGGACCCTGGACCCTCAAACCCTCCCCCCCAACTCAAACCCTGGACTCTGGACCCTGGACCCTGGACTTTAGATGTGCCTAAGTGTTATTGCGTAAATTTGCCCCTTATGAAGCTACTTCTCTCATACCTCAAACCATACAAATGGCTCATCGCCTTTGCTCTGCTGATGGCAGCCATCAACCAGGTCTTCTCACTCTTTGATCCTTTGCTGTTTGGGCGGCTCTTTGATAATTTCATCACGCACCCGCGGCAGGTGGGTTATTATGATGAGACAACAAAAAAATTCGTGGAGACCGGCACACGCGGACAATCGGAATTTATCTGGGGCGTGATCTCTTACCTGGGCATGCTGATCGGTGTGGCCATGGTGTCGCGCATCGCCAAAGCCTTCCAGGATTACTTCGGAAGCGTGGTCGTACAAAAATTCGGTGCCAGTTTGTTTACCGATGGTCTTAAGAAATCGATGAAGCTTCCTTACCAGGATTTCGAAGACCAGCGCAGTGGGGAGACTTTGTCCATTCTGCAAAAAGTAAGATCGGATACGGAAAGGTTCATTCTCTCTTTTATCAATGTTGTATTCGGCTTGCTTGTAGGGATCATTTTTGTTACTGTGTATTCATTCACCCTGCACTGGTCTATCATGCCGGTGTATCTCGTGGGTATATTCCTGTTATCCTTACTCACCAGCATATTGAGTAAGAAGATCAAGAATATTCAGAAAACGATCGTGAAAGAAACAACATCGCTTGCCGGAAGCACAACAGAATCGCTGAGGAATATTGAGCTCGTGAAAAGCCTCGGACTCACCGAGCAGGAAGTAAAACGTTTGAACAACAACACGTACAAGATACTTGGCCTCGAGCTCAAGAAAGTGAAAAGCATACGCACACTGAGTTTCATCCAGGGCACCTTTGTGAATTTCCTGAGGCAGGTGATCATGTTCATGTTGTTGTATCTCACCTTCCAGGGAATTATTACACCGGGTGAAGTGATGACCCTCACTTTTTATTCTTTCTTCATCTTCGGGCCTTTGCAGGAGATCGGCAATATCATCATTACTTACCGTGAAGCCGAAGCCTCCCTGCATAATTTCCATACACTGATGGAAAAAGCGCCGGAGAAAAAACCATTGCATCCAACAACCCTGGGAAATATCGAGAAACTCGAATTCGACCGGGTGCGTTTCAAACACCAGACTGCCCAGCAGTATGCCTTAAACGATATTTCATTCAAAGCCAGGACCGGGGAAACGGTTGCCTTTGTTGGCCCATCGGGTTCCGGTAAGACTACACTGGTGAAATTACTGGTTGGACTGTATCGCCCTGAAGAAGGGAGAATTCTTTACAATGGTATCGACGAGCACAACATCGACTTTGATACCCTTCGTACGCAGATCGGTTTTGTAACGCAGGATACGCAACTTTTTGCAGGCACTATAAAAGAGAATTTACTCTTTGTAAATCCTACAGCTACGGATGAAGAGATGCTGGAGGTGCTGAAGAAAGCCTCCTGTCACAACCTGCTGGCGCGTGCGGATAACGGCATCGATACACTCATCGGCGAAGGCGGTATCAAGATCTCCGGTGGTGAGAAACAAAGACTTTCTATTGCCCGCGCCCTTTTGCGCCATCCTCATATTCTCATTTTTGATGAAGCCACTTCATCGCTCGATTCATTGACGGAAGAAGAGATCACCAACACTATTAAGGATGTGTCCTCGCAAAGAGAGCAGATCACGATCCTCATCGCACATCGTCTCAGCACCATCATGCACGCCGATCGCATCTATGTACTCGAACGCGGCGAAGTAGCAGAAATGGGAACACACGAAAGTTTGGTGAGCGAAAAAGGATTGTATTATGCAATGTGGAGACAACAGATCGGGGAGCGGAAGAAGGTCGAGTCTGCACTGGCTTAAAGGAACTATCATATAACCTAAAACTTCAAACCTATAACTCTAAACTTCAAACCTATAACCATAAACCACTAACCTTCCACCAAGAACCACTAACCATGAACCACTAACCTTCCACCCTGAACCACTAACCATGAACACTAACCTTCCACCAAGAACCACTAACCATGAACCACTAACCATGAACTACTAACCATGGACTTTGGACCCTGGACTTTAGACCTGGTTTTTGGACCCTGGACTTTGGACCTGGTTTTTGACCCTGGACTTTGGACCCTGGACTTTAGACCTGGTTTTGGTTTTTTAGACCTGGTTTTTGGCCCTGTTTTTTAGATTGGCTTTTGGTTATCTTCACGCCATGAAAATCCTCGAAGTCTCCAATCTCAAAAAATATTACGCCACTCAAAAAGCTGTCGACGACATTAGCTTTTCCATCGACGAAGGCAGCATCTTTGGTTTGCTTGGACCTAACGGTGCAGGAAAAACGACGTTGATAAGAATGATCACCGGCATATTTTATCCCGACAGCGGGGAGATAAAACTCGAAGGCAGAAAATTTGATTCAATAAAAGATATTCCCAAGATCGGCTACATGCCGGAAGAGCGCGGCCTTTATAAAAAGATGCGCATCGGTGAACAGGTGATGTACCTGGCACAACTTAAAGGATTAAGCCGCAGCGATGCACAGAAAAAGATCAGGGAATGGTTTGCCAGGTTTGAAATGCAGAGTTGGTGGAATAAAAAAGTGGAAGACCTGAGTAAGGGTATGGGACAGAAGCTACAGTTTGTGACCACTGTACTTCACGAACCCAGGTTATTGATACTGGATGAACCTTTTAGCGGCCTGGACCCGGTAAACAGTAATCTTATTAAAGATGAAATATTCCGTCTTGCAAAAAATGGGACCACCATTATTTTCAGTACACACCGCATGGAACAGGTGGAAGAGATCTGCGATCATATCATACTGGTGAATAAAGGCAGGAAGATCCTGGATGGTACGGTGAAGCAGGTAAAACAGGATCACAAAGAAAATCTTTACCGCGTAAGCTTTGAAGAGTTCCCCAAAGAGATCCACAACCATTTATTCCAGGTGGTTAGTCATGATGAGACCAATGCTGTGATCAAGATCGATGGAGATACAAAGCCCAATAAGGTTTTACAGGAACTGCTGAGACAGGATGCGCAGATCACGGCCTTCAATGAAATACTGCCCTCTCTCAACGAGATCTTCATCAAACGTGTAGCAGATACTGAAGCAACGAGGAAGTTTGTGAACATCTGAAAATAAAACCTTTTACCTAATTTAATTTTCAAATCAAATGCATAAGATCTGGCTTGTTTTAAAGAGAGAATACACCACGAGAGTGCGGAATAAAACTTTTATTCTCACCACAATACTTTTGCCCCTGATCTTCATAGGATTTATTGTAGTGTCCACTTATCTTTCCGTGAGCAGCGTGGAGAAACATACAGTTGCAGTGAATGATGAAAACGGGATCTTCAAAAACAGTTTCAAGAGCAATGAAACCCTGAAATTTGAATTCAAACCAGGCATAAATGAAAAAAACTTCAGTGATAGTGGTTATGATGCCTTCCTGAATATTCCAAAGACATTTGATTCAAAAAATGAAACGATAAACATTACTTCAGAAAAAAACCTGGGCGCTGCTACCGAGGGTGATATCCGCGACCAGATAAATGATGCTATTCGAAACCGTGCTTTACTGGAAAGAAATATCGACCGGAAAACCCTGGATTCTATTAACAGTGTTAAGGAGGAAGAGTTGTATAACTGGAAGACACAGACCATGAAAGAAGGCAAAATCGAAGCTTCTAACTCCCGCCTGTCTTCGTTTATAGGATTTGGTTGCGGTATACTCATCTACATGACACTTTTTATTTATGGAGCTATGGTAATGCGTGGCGTCATGGAAGAAAAAACCACACGAATAGCTGAAGTGATCATCACTTCTGTAAAACCTTTCCAGCTTATGATGGGTAAGATACTTGGTATTGCAGCCGTAGGTCTTACTCAATTACTGATGTGGATGGTACTCATAATTGTTTTATCCACTGCCGCTACTGTTTTCATTTCACCGGATGTAATGCACCAGGCAACGCAGGCTAACCAGTCAATGCCAGGCGGTGGCAGCAGTAGTATGGCTCTCGGGATACTGCAGGCAAACAATACCTTCGTTAGTGCGAACTGGGCACTCATAATTCCGTGTTTCCTTTTTTACTTCGTGGGTGGATATCTTTTTTATGCCTCACTTTTTGCAGCCGTTGGCAGTGTGGTAAATGAAGATCCACAGGAAGCACAGGCGTTGATGCTGCCTATCATGATGCCCATAATTTTGTCGTTCATCATTATGACGTCTGCTGTATCCAACCCGGATACTCCCCTGGCAACATGGTCCAGCATCATTCCATTCTCATCTTCTATTGTAATGATGGCACGCTTGCCATCAGGCGGGGTACCTGCATGGCAACTCATTGCATCCATGCTATCGCTTATCGCAGGATTCTTGTTTACAACCTGGCTTGCTGCGAAGATCTACCGCACCGGCATTTTGATGTATGGAAAAAAAGTGACGCTTAGGGAAATTGGAAAGTGGCTGATAAGAAGGAGTTGACCTTTCTTTTGACATTAGAGAAATTTAAAAGCTGAAATTAATGCCGTAGTAGATAGACCTGTGTGGTTTTATTGGTCTGCAATATAGAGAGCCGCTGCGGCGGATGCAGCCACAGGAGCATCTTGCGCCTTCCCCCAAATTTCATTAGCTTTAAAATCACTAATTGCTAAGCACCGCATGCTTTCCCGCATCTTCATATTGCTTTTCCTGATCAACACTACAGTTCTGCATGCGCAAACACCAACGATTGACAACCTGAAAAAACAGGTCAGCCGGACTACTAATTCACGTGAACGTTTATCGCTGATATTGCTGCTTTGCGAAAACAAACATTCATTACCCATCGACACTTTGCTGAGGTATGCCCTGGAGGCAAAAGCCATTGCAGCTCAAAACAAAGACACGCGCAATCTCGCACTGGCAGAAAGTAGTCTCTCCGCTTTCCTTATCAAAAATGGCCAGCTCGATTCTGCTTTAAATCTTATCAACACTGCGCTTAACCGCCTTGCTGTTCCTAAGGATCATTATGTAGAATCCAGGTTACTGTCCGCAAAGGCACAGGTCTACATCCGTACCAATCGCTACAAAGATGCAATTGCCACCTTTTATGAAATGTTGCACAACAGCGAAAACGTAAATGATACACTCGGGCAGATCATGGCAAAGAACGGCATTGGCTGGGCCAATATGGAAATGGATCAGAATGAAGAAGCCATCAAATGGTTTCACGAAGCACTGGATGTCTCGTCCAATGAACAGTTCCGCATCAACTATAGTAGTGTACTTTCCAATATGGCGGCATGTTTCAACACCATTGGCCAAAATGATTCTGCGGAATATTACATCGGCGAGGCTGTTTATTATTCCAGAAAAGGAAGTAATCTTTCTTATCTCGCCAATGCCCTCAATATCCAGGCAGATATATTCATAGACAACAAGCGTTTCAAAGAAGCAGAGCAGTCCCTCAATGAAGCCCTGGCTATTCGTAAACAGGTTGGCGATCCATTCTATATCGTTTCCGATATGAGCCAGCTGGGAATTTTTTACGCCAACAGCAAGCAGGCAGAGAAAGGTGTAAGCATAAGCCAGGAAGCCATTAAGATCGCCGAAAAATATGGACTCACTACCAAGCTGCCATTGCTTTATCAAACACTCGCTGAAAATTACAAAGCGGCCGGCGAGCTGGATCAATATGGTGCAACGCTCGAAAAAGTGATCAGCCTCAAGGATTCTGTCTTCAAAATAAATTCCGCAGAAGCTATTGCCGAAATGCAGGCGAAGTATAGTGCTCAAAAACAGGAGAACATCATCATTCAGCAGGAACTGGCTTTGCAGAAAAAGAATGTCGTGCTATGGGGATCAGTGCTGGTAGTGATCTTCGCTGTTATCATTGCTTTGCTCTTATTCAAAAACTACCGGCGAAAACAAAAACACCTGCAACTCACGATCCGTGAAGAAGAAAAGAGGAAAGCCAAAGATGCCGTAGTGGAAGCAGAGGAGAACGAACGGAAACGCATAGCCGCAGATCTGCACGATAACATGGGAGCATATGCAACGGCCATCATTGCCAATGTGGATGATGTTTCCGACAAGGAAGTCATTCGTCCCGGCATCTTACAATCTCTCAAGACCAATGCTTCGGAGATCATGAGCAGCCTGCGCGAAACCATCTGGGCTTTGAATAAAGACCGAATTACCTTAACCGGTATCAGCGATCGTTTCAAAACCTTCGTAAAAAAAATGAATGCCTCGTATACACATGTACAGGTAGAGATCAAAGAAGAGATCGAGAACGACATCCAGCTTTCACCGGTGAATGCACTCAATATATTCCGCATCTTGCAGGAGGCGGTCACCAATGCCCTCAAACATAGTAATGCCACCCTGGTTAAAGTGTATTTCGGGAGTCATGAAGAAATGAAGATCACGGTGAGCGATAATGGCACGGGCTTTATTACAAAGCTTAATGGATACAAAGGAAATGGCATGGTGAATATGCAGGCACGTGCTATGGAGTCAGGCTTGCAGATGGATGTTTTGAACGGCGCTGATGGAGGAACGGTGATCCGGCTTCTCTCGAAACCACTAATACAAAATTAGTATTGACCTTCTTTTTTAAATAAACTTACTTGTGCAAGCATGTCTACCCTAATTGCAATAACCGACGACAAGGCCATTAACCGCAACACGCTCCAGCAAAAGCTTTCCGTCTTCAACGACCTGGAAATGGTTTTCGTGGCCGAGAATGGTGATGATTGCCTGGAACAGTTGAAAGGCCTGCCCTTTATGAGGCAGCCGCAGGTGATCTTTATGGACCTGGAAATGCCAGGTCTCAACGGTATTCAAACCATCCAGGTGGCCAAGGCGCTATACCCGCATATTCATTTCATTGTACTGACCGTTTTTGACGATGACGATAAAATCTTTGAAGCCATCAAATCCGGGGCGAGTGGTTACCTGCTCAAGGATGAATCCGGGCAGGAGTTGCACCATGCCATCGTAAACTGTAATGAATATGGCGGTGCGCCCATGAGTCCGGCCATTGCCAGAAAAGCATTGGCCATGCTCAGCAAATCTTCCTACCAGGCAGAAACCGTTTCAGATAAAAAGGAGATGGACGAAGTTTTATCCGAAAGAGAAAAGGAAATTCTCGAGCACACTATTCATGGGATGGATGCCAAAAGAATTTCCGAAGTGCTGGATATCAGTGTACACACGGTAAGAAAACATATCGCGAATATTTATGCCAGGCTGCATGTGAATTCCAAAGCGCAGATCATGCATCTGGCGCATCAACGGAAGTGGTTTTCATAAGGATTGATTCGTTTTCGCAATTTACTGGAAGAATATATCCAAGTACTGTTCCCCCACTCCCGTACCCACCTCGCAATCCACTCTTATTCTATCATTGCTGATTCCACAATATTCCACTAAGTATCTTTCTGACGCTTCAACGCGTTGGCGGCATCGCGACTGCGAGATATTGCTGGTTACAGCGTAGCCTTTAATAAATAAGGTCAGGGCAGAATTTGTTTTTGATCTCTTATGAAATGCAGTAGTGATCTTTTGAAGAAATTGTTTCCATTCTGCAGTAAGCGTCATAAATCCAGAGCGAATAGCAAAGGGATTGAACTCTATCCCGAAGGAATCTGAATTTGCATTTGAAAACAGGTTAAGGATGCCCGACGGGTTCTTATAATATTTCGCAGAATAGTATTCCACGAATCCATCCACACCCCGTGAGCCCTCGAGGGCTAAAGCCAGGGAATATTTTCTGTCTTTTTTAATACCATCACCGGAAAAATACATTGCTGCCAGTTTCCTTGAGACAGTATTTTGAATAGCTGAAGGCTTGTACCAACCCTTTTCCTGCTGGTATTCCCCATCAACGTATTTCTCTTTTACCCAATCGGGGAATACGCCTTCGTAATTGATGATCTTTTTATAAAACTTTACAGCCACCTCGTTGGACGAGATCACTTTCTTCCGGTATAGCTTCTCATAGTACAGGCCAATGAGGGCGCAGTTATTAAAATACCGTAATACATGAGAAGCCCTGGGATGTTTCTCATCATACCGGATGATGGATTTCAACGAATCAAGCCATACCTTATCATTTTGCTGATCGAAAGAAATTGCAGGAGGAAGTATTTGTGCTCCCGATGAAACACCCATGAACAGACATGTAGAAAGGATGAGGCACTTCAGGAACGCATGGGTTGGATGCATAATCTTTGCCCTGTAGTTATCTTCCAAAATCGTCGCCATAGTCCTGCGAATACTTTTCATACCTGCGGATCAGTTTGATATTCTTCTTTTCAAGCGTGGTAAGCTTTTTTTTAATATCCGGTTCTACCGGCAAATACCATGACTGTGCTTCAAAATACTCCTTCATTTGTTTATCCTGGAAGATATATCCATGCCGCGCAAAGATCTCGTTGCGCATGATGGTGAGCTCCCCTTCAAGAAGGTTCTCTACGTCACTCACATCGAGAAGTTTGGCTGAAGCCAGGTATTCTCCGGCAGTGGGATTATAAACGAAAGTCTTCAGGATGGCTTCGTTTGAAATGGAAGGTTTTTTTTCATCGTTCTGACCCTGCAAAGTTTCCTTTTTAGGCTCTGCGCTATCCTGGGTTTGATTACAGCCAACAACAATGAAGAAGATGGCTAAGGAAATGAATCCTTTCATAAGATGTAACTTTATATATTATGCTAACTAAATATACCGCTTCTGCACATTCTCCTGAAATATAAGAACGCTATCCTGCTCGGAATGCTGCTTTTCTTCACATATTTAATGTTAAGAATTATCCTGCAATACATTCCTTACAATACCGATGTTGCCTTTTTGCGCATCAAACAACAATACATACACATTGGTCCCTGGCGCTGGGCTTTCTTTATTCATGTGTATTGCAGCCTCTTTGTTTTATTTGCGGGCTTCACCCAGTTCAGTCAAAAACTTCGTGCAGCAAATCCATCATTTCACAGGATGATGGGCTATCTCTATGTTCTCAATATTTTACTGGTTACTGGTCCGGCCAGCCTGGTGATGGGGGTTTTTGCCAACGGTGGAATCAGTTCAAGGATCGCTTTCGTACTGCTTTCTCTTCTCTGGATGTACTTTACGCTTCGTGCCATAATTGCCGCGAGAAATCAGCAATTTGATGCACATCAGAAATTCATGATACGGAGTTATGCGCTTACCTTAAGCGCCATCACATTGCGTATCTGGAAGTTTGGTATTTCCAATACCTTAACGATACCTCCACTGGATACATACCGTATCGTTGCCTGGTTAAGCTGGACGCTCAATTTGATTTTTGCAGAATATTATATCCGAAAATACCTGCACAAAAGATCGCTCATCTCCGGATTGAAATGAACTGTTACAGGTTTTCAATTATACCCGCGATTCCCTGGCCACCACCTACACAAGCAGTAACAATTCCGTACTTCTTATTCAGGCGCTTCATATCATTCGTGATCTGTATCGTGAGCTTGGCGCCCGTACAACCGAGGGGATGACCTAAGGCAATTGCCCCGCCATTGATGTTAACTTTCATAGGATCGAGTTCCAGGGTATTGATCACGCCAAGAGCCTGGGAAGCAAAAGCTTCATTCAATTCCACGAGATCGATCTGCGATAAATTCATTCCGGCCTGTTTCAACACTTTAGGCACGGCTTCCACCGGGCCAATGCCCATGATACGCGGATGCACGCCTGCACTTGCGCAAGCCACCAAACGAGCAATGGGCTTAAGGCCCAGCTCATTCATCATTTTTTCACCCATCACGATCACGAAAGCCGCGCCATCGCTGGTTTGTGATGAATTACCTGCTGTTACTGTACCACCCGCCGCAAAGGCTGGTTTCAATTTTGCCAAAGCTTCGATGGTTGTATCGGCTCTCACACCTTCGTCGGTCTTTACGGTGAATTCTCTTTTCTGCTTCTTGCCTTTTTCATCCACATACACTTCTTCTACCTTCATCGGCATTATGCCAGATTCAAAGTATCCATTCTCAATCGCTTCTTTTGCCTTGCGATGTGAATGAAAGCTGAACTCATCCTGCGCCTCGCGGGTGATGTTGTATTCTTTTGAAACAGCTTCGGCCGTGAGGCCCATGCCGAGATAGTAATCCGGGGTTTCTGAAGAAACGGAATAAGCAGGCACTGTTTTCCATCCCGCTGTAGGCACCATGCTCATGCTTTCTGTACCACCGGCAACGATGCAATCGGCCTGTCCGCTGCGGATCTTCGCCGTGGCAATAGCAATGGTCTCCAGTCCGCTGGCGCAATACCGGTTCACGGTCATACCAGGGACACCCACGCCCAGTGCGCGCACACTGATCATTCTCCCCACCTGCAAACCCTGTTCAGCCTCGGGTACAGCATTACCAACGATGAGATCATCCACGCGGCTCTTGTCCAGTTGCGGCACAGAGGCCAGCAAACCATTGATCAGATCCACCGCCAGGTCATCCGGGCGATAAAAACGAAAGCCGCCTTTTTTGGCTTTGGTGACAGCAGTGCGGTAACCGGCAATAATGTATGCTTCCTGCATAATGTATAATTTAGAAGAGGTTGCATATGCAACCAAATGCAATGTACGATTTTGAGAGAATAAAATAGCCGCTGGCAGTGGGATTTAATAATTGTTTGCCCTGTTTTTTCTATGATTTTCGAAACGGCTATCTGGTTAATTGGGAAAGGCGCCAAACTATATAAATCGTAATTTCGCGCGCATTCATGTATAAGCTCCTCCGTAATATTCTCTTTTGGTTCGATGCAGAAGGCGTTCATCATTTTTCCATGCGCTTTCTCAAAAGTTTTGCCTCGGTTGGACTGTTCTCAAAAATGTTACGCAGCATGTATTCAGGCGCCGAAGATCCTGTAACACTTTTCGGACTGAATTTCAGGAACAGGGTAGGGCTGGCGGCCGGCTTCGACAAGAATGCCAAATACCTGCACGAACTGGAGCTTCTTGGTTTCGGTCATGTAGAAATTGGCACCGTGACACCATTGCCCCAGGAAGGAAATCCAAAGCCGCGGTTATTCAGGCTCCCCAAAGACAAGGCACTCATCAACCGCATGGGTTTCAACAATGCCGGTGTGGATGCGGCTGTTGGTTTATGCCGGCATTTCAGGAAAGATCGCAAACACCAGGTCATTATCGGTGGAAATATTGGTAAGAATAAAGTGACGCCCAATGAAGAAGCCTGGCTGGATTATGAAAAATGTTTCAAAGCCTTACACGAATGGGTGGATTATTTTGTGGTGAATGTGAGTTCGCCAAATACACCGGGCTTGCGCGAACTCCAGGAAAAGGATGCTTTGAGAAAAATACTGGTTTCCTTGCAGGAACTTAATAAAAATATTCCCACGCCAAGACCTGTTTTATTGAAGATCGCACCGGATCTTACTTCAACACAGGTGGATGAAGTAGTGGAGCTGGCGCAGGAAATTTCCCTTGATGGACTGGTGGTAAGCAACACTACCATCAGCCGCGAGAACCTCCTGACAGATAAAACCACTGTAGAAAAAATAGGACAAGGCGGGTTAAGCGGCAAGCCTGTCTTTAAAGCATCTACTGAACTTGTGCGATATATTCACCATCGTTCAGCAGGAAAAATTCCGATAATTGCCAGTGGTGGCATTTTTGATGCTAAGGATGCAGCAGAAAAAATAAAAGCCGGCGCTTCGCTGGTACAAGTGTGGACCGGATTTATTTACGAAGGTCCGGGCATTGCAAAAAAAATAACGAAAGGATTAAAAAATAATTGATGGAAGCTTTACTAACTGGTGAAAACCTCGTGAGCCTGCTCACGCTTGCTGTACTCGAGATCGTCCTGGGTATCGATAACGTGATCTTTGTTTCAATACTGATGGGAAGACTGGACAAGACCCAGCAACTCAAAGCCCGCAGGATCTGGATGATCGCCGGAATTATTGTGCGTTGTGCCTTGTTGTTTGGTTTGGGGTGGCTGGTGCAGAATGGTAACAAAGAATTATTCAATCTCTTTGGAAAGAGTTTCAACCTGCGTAGCCTCATCATGCTTGCCGGGGGCTTCTTCCTTTTGTATAAAACGGTAAAGGAGATCCATGAAAAACTGGAAGGCTCGGAACATGATGAACTGAATCTCCGTAAAAAAGCGCCTGCGAAATTCGGGGCTGTCATTGTTCAGATCATACTCATCGATATGGTCTTCAGTTTCGATAGCATCATAACTGCCGTGGGTATGGCCCGCGCCATCGAAGTGATGATGCTGGCAGTAGTTATCGCCATGATCATCATGTTCATCTTCTCGCGTAAGATCAGCAACTTTATTCACCAGCATCCTACGCTTAAAATGCTGGCTTTATCCTTCCTCGTTATGATCGGTGTGGTTTTACTCATCGAAGGCTGGGATGCGGAGAAGGCGCATGATATGCACCTCAAGAATTATGTCTATTTCGCTATGGCTTTCTCCTTCGCTGTAGAGATGCTCAACATGTGGATGCGCAAACGGCAGGGAAAGAAAGACAGGCCGGTGGAATTGCACGAGGCGCATGTGAAAGAAGAAGAAGCAGCTGGCGGGGACCAGGCGAGGTGATCGCTTGCAGCTTCGCGAATTACTGGCCACGGAGCACTTTGCACGAATTACCTCCTTATTTTTCATTTTTATTGCGAGGCAATAACCAGTGAAAACTGCCTATAGGCACAGCTATACCCGTTGAGATCAGTGCCCAGCTTAAATTTCAATATTGAACCGACGTTACTGGAAGAATAGTAATATCTTTAAATTTACTAATCGAGAGAATAGGCCGGCTACTCGAATTTGCCTGTACCTGCCGAAGAGAAGCCCTCTGGCTTACCTAAATTCAACTCCTTGATGATTTCCACACTGCCCGTTTGATTTTATTTTGCTCGTCATCACCATCTAACTCGCTTGCATATGAAAAGCTTGTTGCTTGCTTTCTGTAGCCTGATCTTTTGCACCGTGGCATTCGCTCAAATTCCTGAATCGGAAAACAATGGCTCATTTGCTACCGCCAATGTCATTCAACGTTACCAGCAGGTAGCCGCATCTGTTGGAAATGCCGACCTGGATGATTACTTCATGACCGTGTTGCCGGAGAACGGGAGGCTTGAGATCTATGTTCGCGCCACAAACTCCAGTGCCAGTAGTGGTTACTTATATAATATTGGATACGATCGTCGTAAAACGTCCTCTTCATACGATAAATACATTGCCAATAATTCCGTCATACCAGCAGGAGCCACTGTAAATGATACCATCGTGCTCACCGGAAGAGCCGCAGACACTTTCTACTTCCGTTTTTACTCTAACCGGTTTTTCAACTACCAGTTCTCTTACAGCATTTTGGAAACTGGTCCAACCGATGCAGAACCTAATGACAATTTTGCGACGGCAGTACCATTTAATGCCGGCGAAACAAAGTACGGCCACACTAACTTCTATGCCAATGGTAACACGGTTGACTTTGATGATTATTATCGTACCGTCTTTCCGGTGGATGGCACGGTGAAGATCTATGTGAAAGGCATAAACCGCAGTGGCACCGGCGCGCACCTGGATATCCAGGGTTTCGTGCGTACTAAAGCATCCTGGTTCAATCAGTCTGTTGTAGGCAGCGTGCCGCATGGCACAACTGTTAACGATACCATTACACTGTATGGCATGGCAGCCGATACTTTTTATTTCCGGATAGATGCAGGTGGAATAAATAGTTCAGAAAGGCCATTTGATTATGAGTTACGATATGAAATGACAGATGTAACTCCCAACGACGCAGAACCAAACAACAGCTTCGCGCAGGCCACACCGATAGCAATGGGTGAAACAAAATCCGGGCATACAAATTTTTACTCCAATGGTAATACCGAGGACTTTGATGATTATTACCGGACCATCTTTCCAGTTGACGGCACATTAAAAATCTATTCTAAGGCAACAAACCGCAGCGGCACTTCGGCGCATTTTGATATAGCAGGTTATGACCGCAGAAAAACTTCCCCGTCATTTGACGTATCTCCGGGTGGTACAGTAGCCCATGGCACAACGGTATATGATACGATCACGCTTTATGGAAGAGCAGCCGACACTTTTTATTTCAGGATAGATGGAGGCGGCAATAATAGTTCCGACAGGCCTTTTACTTATGAGTTTCGTTATGAGATGGTTGATCAAAGTCCGGTTGATACTGAACCAAACGACAGCTTCCCTGTTGCTCAGCCTTTCAATGCAGGGCAAATAGTGTATGGCCACACAAACTATTATTCCAATGGGAACACAATGGACTATGATGATTATTACCGCACTGTAACGCCGGTGGATGGCACCATGAAAATTTATGTAAAGGCTACCAACCAAAGCGGAACAAGCGCCTATATGAACCTGCAGGGTTATGACCGGAGGAAAGTCTCCTTGTTCAGCAACACCCTCGTTGGAACGGTAAATCATGGTACAACAATTTATGACACCATAATACTTTATTCAAGGGCTGCCGATACATTCTACTTTCGCCTGGATGGAAACGGCAGCAGCAGCAGCGAAAGAGCTTTTAATTATGAGATGCGATATGAAATGTTTGACACCAGTGCAAACGACCTTGAGCCAAACAACAGCTTTGCCGAAGCAACAACTTTCAGCGGAACCGAAGTAAAACGGGGACATACCGGCTACGTTTCAAACGGCACATCCGATGCTTTTGATTATTACAAAACACAGTTCGCAACAACTGATAGTCTTAAGTTGTATCTCCAGGCTACAAATTATTCCGGTGTAGCTGCCACGCTCACGCTCACAGGCTACAATGCATCATTTGCGCAGATATACACACGTACAAAGAGCAGTGTTCCTCATGGTGCAACCGTATACGACAGTGTAAAGATATTAGTGACCGCACCACAAACTATTTACAATCGTGTTGGTTCGGGTTCTACAGGCTTCAGTTACCAACTGAACCTGAACAGCCGCCTGCCCGGCAATGGCTTTTCAATAAGTGGAGCTGCCAGTGCATGTAATTCAGTGTATACCTATAAGGCTATAAATGTTGCTGCGCTTGACTCGGGCGTAAGTTATCACTGGTCTTTATCTTCCGGCGGCAGTATACAATTTACCGACAGCATTGCAACGATAACATGGTTAACACCCGGCACGCACACTGTCAACCTCTACCTGCAAAATGCAGGCGGTGTTTCTGTAACCAAACAACTTTATGTTTTGGTAAGTGATGTGCTGCCTTCCTCTGCACCCTCTGTAACAGTAAAGGGACGTTACCTGGATATTGCCACGGTACCTGTTGGTGCAGAAAGACGCTGGTATAAAGATGGAGTTTATCTCAATGTAACAGATTCTGTGTACTATGCTGCCGCTGCAGGTAATTATTCAGCGAGGTATGCAAACAGCTGCGGTGAGGGACCTGCTTCAGTCAATTTGACCTTCAACGCGCCACAATCGCAAACCATCAATTTCCCTCCGGTTTCAAGCATTGGCTATTCGAAAGATTCATTTCGTGTACTCATGGCTGTTGCCACATCCGGTCTTCCTGTTTCTTATAAGATCATCAGTGGCCCCGGCATCCTGCATGGCGATAGTTTGTTTGTATCAGCAGCCGGAACCATTACAGTCCAGGCATTACAGTTTGGCAATGCAGATTTTGGTGCAGCTACCCCGGTAAACATTTCGGTAACCGTGGTGAATGGGCCACAGGTCATTACCTTCAATGCTATACCCGCAAAGATCTACAGCACAAGCAGTTTTGCTTTGGATGGCGCTGCCAGTTCAGGCCTTGCTGTAAAGTATACCATCGTTTCAGGCCCGGCTACAGTTAGTGGCAAACTGGTCACCATCAAAGGTGTGGGCACCGTCCAGGTAAAAGCATCGCAGGTCGGCAACGCCAATTATCTCGCAGCACCCGACGTGTTCCAAAGCTTCTGCATCGGCATTCGCCAGATCGATACGATCACAGGCACTAAGCTATCCTGCTTCGCCACCATGCGCTATACCACGAAAAAAATTACCGGGGCTATTTATGAATGGACACTTGGCAGCGGTGGAATACTTACCACACACAATGACACGGCCATTGTGCAGTGGCAAACCAATGGAACACATACACTAACGGTTAAAGCCTACAGCGCCTGTGATACGGTTAGAACCAGTGTGCAAAGCATTGCTGTGTTGGTTGATGGAGGCTACAACGTTGGACCGGTTACACTGCTGGCCCCAGCTGATAATGAATCCGGTCTGTCCGTTCCGCTCACACTGCAGTGGCAACCTGCACTCAATGCAACTTCCTATGATCTGTATCTCTGGCCTTCTTCTTTGGGCGCTTCACCTGTACCGTTAGATTCAAATATCTTACAGGTAAACTATGATATCAATTCCAACATTGCTTTAAATACACCCTACAGCTGGAAAGTGGTGGCTAAGAATGTTTGTACATCGGCCGTTAGCACGGTCAGGCAATTTTCTGCTTCACAGGTCAGCAATGGCCTGCCCGATCTTTTGTTAGATACACTTTCTTATCAAAATATTATTTACCAGGGACAACCGTTGACCGTAACCTGGCAGGTAAAAAATAATGGCAACAACGGAACAGGCCTCAGCACCTGGAAAGACCGTGTTTATTTATCTCCGAGCAAATCCCTGCGCGTGAGTGAATCCACTTTACTGGGTTCATTCGACAACCCTTCTTACCTGTTGCCAGGGGAGACCTACACGCTTACAAAAACAGTAACTGTACCTCCGGGTTATGCAGGTTCATGGTATTTGTTTGTGATCACCGACAACGAAGAGGCTTTTTGTTTTAATTCTGCCTGCAATGTTTTCTGGGGCCCCGGGCACTATAATCATAACTCACAAACGGTGAGGGAAAGCAGCGAATTGAATAACTACCGGTATGCTGAAGTGCCGATCCTCGATGGTCCATTACCGGATCTGAAAGTAACTTCTGCTGCGGTGCCGGGTGCCATATTTAGTGGAAGTACTTTCAATATTACCTACACCGTGAAAAATGAGGGCGGAATTCCGGCAAGTGGTAAGAAGATCGGCGCATGTCCGCAACGTGCATGGCGCGACCGGTTTTTCGTAAGTGATCAACCAGTATTCGATATCACTACCGCTAATGAACTTCCATCGAAAGAGATCCGCTTCTTCAAGACTCCTGTTGCATGCGAAACAGAAACGCTTCCATACAAAGATTATTTATTGCCGGATAGCAGCTACACCGTACAACACGAAGTCACGATCCCTTTTGACTTTTTTGGCCAGCAATATTTTTATGTATACACCAATGGATACGATGATGCGTACGAGGGTGGCTTCAACACCAACAACATCCGCCGTGCTGATTCTGTGAATATTACAGTAACACCACCTGCAGACCTGGTAGTTACTAATGTGCCCGCTCCTTCCGGGGTACAATCAGGAGATGCCATCAATATTCAGTTCACCGTTGCCAATAACGGGGCAAATGCTCCGTTCGAAAGTGGATGGTACGATAGTGTATTTGTTTGCAGCAGCCCTGCTTTCAGTTATGCCAGTGTGCTCACCAAGGGAAGGGCAAATATCCACAAACCTGCGAATTTCGGAACAGGCGCGTCGTACAGCAGTTACGCACGCGTGCAGGTGCCCAATGGCATCAGCGGAACCTATTATGTTTTCGTAAGGACCGATGCACGCAATGACGTATTCGAATTCAACCAGGAATTGAACAACCAGGCACGCAGCAATGTCTTCACCATCACCTTCACCCCTGCAGTTGACCTGGTCATCACTTCGATCAGCGCACCGGATACTGTTACTGCAGGCGTTCCTTTTGGTCTTGCTTATACTATAAAGAATTATGGTCCCGGAACAGCGACCGGATGGCGGGATTACATGTATGCATCAGTTGACTCCTTGCTCAATACCAGCGGACCACAGTTAGCTACGGTCATTCATTCCGGCAGCGACAGTTTGCCTTCGAATACGCAGCACAGTTATACCCGGCAGGTTTCTGTGAGTTCCACTTCAGGTCTTTCCGGTAAGCTCGCTTTTATAAAAGTATTAGCTGATGGAAGAAATGATATTTATGAACACAACGCCGAAGGCAACAACCTGGCCATAGACAGGGCGCACCCTGTATTTATAAAACCGGCGCCGGTTATTGTGACCGATAAACGCAGTAACCTTAAAGCCCAATCCTTAACAGTAGCTTCCACAGTAAATGCAAACACCAATGTTGGCATGCTCTATTCCGTTAAGAATGAAGGTCCGCTCAATACTTCAAAAACATACTGGCAGGACCGAATTTATCTTTCCGCCGATTCAGGTATAAGTTCTTCCGATGTGGAATTGAAGCGTATCGCGGTGAGCGAGTATACAAACACCGGGCTGCGGGCCGATAGTCAGTACCAGCGGAATTTTTCAGTAGCCATACCATTAAAGGCTGTTGGGAATTATTATTTCATTTTTAAAACAGATTACAAAGGCGGAGTAGAAAATGATTCTACAAGTGATGATAATGTGATCATCAAACCGGTGAATATTATTGCAGCACCAACGCCTGACCTGGTGATCACGCCGCTCAACAATATCCCGGACACACTCTGGGGTGGATCTTCCTTCGTGCTTAAATACAGCGTTCAGAATACAGGACCGGTTACAGCACAGGCGAGGTGGTATGACAGAGCGTATGTCATGGTCTCAGCAACACCAAATGGTTTCCCCATCACTTATAAAGCTCACAATGATTCTTTACCGCCAGGCGCTTCTTATATTGACAGTCTGGTCGTGAACCTGCCCACTTATTTCAACGGGCAATATAATGTGATCATTCATGCAGATGGAAAGAATGAAGTGTACGAAGGTGTGGGAGGTGATGCAAATAATATACATGTGAGGCCAAAGATGATCTATTCTTACAACTCGCGGCCTGCATCGGATCTCATTGTTACCAGTGTGAATGTTCCTGACTCTGTTGTGTTAGGCCGCGACATTACTGCGGAATACACTATAAAAAATACCGGAAGTGTTGCTGCTACAGGAAATCTCGCTAATGTACTGTACCTGAGTTCCAACAATGTTTTTGAAAGCAATGCAGACAAGCTTACGCAAAGTGACCAGCTCAACAACATCAGCATTCCGCCCGGTCAATCCTTCCAGGCGCAGATCAGCGGAAAAGCATTGCCACCAACAGCTGGTACATATAAGAGTATTGTTCGTACAAATGCCCGCAATACCATTCATGAAGGCAGTGCCCTTAACAACAACATCGGCGTAAGTGATTCGTCCACGTTTATTGATGCAGAGTTGCTGACAACGGGAGTGGCTAAAAACGATATCCTGGTACCGAATACAGGCAACTATTATAAAGTGAATGTCGCTGCCGGACAGGATCTGCTGGTAACACTCAATACAGCATACGCCGGCAACGGGTCGAACGCTGTATACGTAGCTTTTAACCGTGTGCCTGATGAAACATCATTTGACGCAACAGGCGTTAATGCTTCTTCACTGAACCAGATGGTGTTGCTGAGCGGAACTTCTGCCGGCACGTATTATATCAAAGCACAAAGCTTTGGAATTGCAGTAAGTGAGCCCGTATCCATTACAGTGGCAACACTGCCGTTTTCGATCATCAGCGTAACTCCAGCTGTTGTGGGACAGGGCACTGTCTCCGGCCTATTGTATGGAGGCGGTATTCAGGCAGGTGCACAGATATTTTTGAGAAAGGATGGATCAGACTATCATGTGGGGATCATTCGTCAGCGTATCAACAGCACCCAGTTGCACATGGAATGGAATACAGAGGCCATCGCATTTGGAACCTACGATGTGGTAGCGAAAAATCCAGGGGGAGCCGAAGCAGTTCTGGCCGGAGGCATGACGGTGGAAACGACGCGGGCTTACGCACTCGAGTATACGCCGTTATTGCCTGCAGAAATACGGCCATTCGGAGGTTCATTTACCTATAAAGGAAAAAATATTGGCAATGTAAACATACCCGTACTACAGGGTGATATTACGATGGTTGCAAAGAATGCAACAGTGCATAGTGTACGAACCTCGGGCAGAATACGCCGCTACACGCAATACATTCCGCAGGCCGATTCACTGATGACAGAGGACTGGTATCTCACCGGTAAGAACAGGGTGGTTCCATTCATCGGGCGTGAGATAGCTCCCGGCGAAGAATTTTCGATCACTATCGAAACACGTTTCAGAGGAAGTAATGTAAGATCGGAACAAAGCAACATTTTCCCTTTGCAGTGCCGCATGATCGGTTACAGTGCAAAAGATTTTGCAGAAGAACAGGTACGCGTATTCGAAATGATGCGCTTACTTATCGCTGCTGATCCGCGTGCTAATCTTTACCCTAATTCTGAAGTGGTACAGGCAAGCCGCACTCCCGGAGGCAACAAATATTTCATTGAAAAAATGATCAACGAATATGTTACAGCCGGCCTGATGTACTGGACAGATACTATAGGTACAAATTTCCGCTGGGATTGCAGCCGATGTCTCAGGCTTTTGCCCGAAGTGAAACCGGTGAACAGTAGTCTCGACACCTTTACTTTCAAGCCTGGTGGTGAGTTGATCGTTGGCAGAGATTCTTTGGGTACAGGGGCCGTATTTGGCCAGAATCAAAGCTTGCTGGTGGAGATGAACAAGGGCAGGTACTGGCAAAATTACAATGGTGGAGGCGGATCACCGGGCCGTGCCGGTGAAGAACTTGGTTGGGATCTTTTAGATGTTCATGGCACATTGCACATTGATGCATCAGAAACTAATCCGTTCAGGATTTATCTATCATCGCTTGCTTATAGTGCGCAGGCACAAAAAAATTATTTCAGCCAGTTAGCCGGATGGAATCCTGCTTACGATACGAGTTTCCTGATTGTAGTGGCTTCTGGTGGAATTACCGGCTATGATTCCAGCAAGTTCCGGATCGATCTTACTTACTTCAGCGGCGTAAATGAATCACGTGGCGGACATTTCAAAATTGAATTGCACAGCGGCCTCACTGCCGATAGTATTTTACTGGTATGGAGAGCATATCGCCCGCTGCCCGGTGAAGATGGCGTGGATGGTGTGGATGGTGGACCAGGTCAACCCGGAAGCCCTGGTGGCCCTGGTGGTAATGGGAATGCACCAATCCAAAACGGTGGCAAGGGAGGTAAAGGCGGCAGGGGTAGTGATGAGATCGTGAATCTTTTCAAAGCGCAATCGGGAGGAGAAGGCGGACGTGGTGGTGATGGTTATGGAAGCGGTGGCAATGGTGGTGAAGCTGGTGAAAGTGGAAAAACATTCAATGGAAATGGTTGCGAAGGAGCTAAAGGTGGTCGCGGTGGAAATGCAGGGCCTAATGGTGGAAATGGCGGCAATGGTGGAAAGGGTGCAGATGGCGGCCTGGCAGGACTCGAAGGTGTAGGTGGTTCCGGCGGACTAGGTGGTAATGCCGGAACTGGAAATAATAGCGGCCAGGGTGGACGCGGAGGAAATGGGGGCAACGGAGGCAAAGGCGGCGGTTCATGTGGCGGAGGCCTGGAAGGCGGTGGCGGAGGAAACGGAGGTACCGGTGGTGCCGGACCTGTTGGTACCGGAGCTGATGGTGCGCATGGGCGCAAAGGCCCCGGGGGCAATGCCATTGAGTGCCCTCCATGCAGCTCTCCATTACCGGCTGGCCCTGATGTGCAGGCTACAGCCGCCAGCCTTATTGATTATGGAAAAGCAGGCTATGGGGCAATAGATGCCATTGACCAGGGAAATATCGGAGAAGGCGTTATAGGTTTTGGAACCGAAGTATTGAACCAGGCGACAAGTGAAACATACCCGAGTGTAAATCTTGCCATACAGGGAGCTGATCTATGGTTTGCTGCTAAAACTGCAGCCAGCACGGCAACTGCCGAATGGACATTAATGTGCAAGGGTACAGTGGTAGTTTTAAAAGTGGGCGATTATGTAGCCAGGGAAGTGTTTTATGACGGTAAGGACTACCCGCTAAGTACGGAAGTAAAATACCTGACCGACTTTTTTTCAACTATCTCGAGTGTACCCGACCTGCTGGCATTTGGCCTTAAGCAATTAGCAAACTTTGCAGGTGGGGTATCCACATCCCTGATGGTGAAGCCCTGTGATCCCAATGAGATCATAGGTCCTGCAGGTCATGGTGATCCGCGCTTCATTGCACGAACAGCTACGATGCCGTACACTATTCATTTCGAAAATGATTCGCTGCTGGCAGAGGTAGCGGCGCAACGCGTGGTGGTACGTCAGCCTATTTCACCTAAAGCCGATCCGCTGACCTTCAAATTAGGCAGCTTCAATTTTGGCGGACATACTTTCGAAGTTCCTGCAGGCCGCAGCAACTACTTCACCACACTGCACCTCGACAGTCTTGGCTACAATGTAGAAGTGACTGCAGGCATCGACATCATAACCCGTGAAGCCTTCTGGATCATGCAGACCATTGATCCGGCAACAGGACTTCCTCCGGCCAATGTGTTCCTGGGCTTCCTGCCGGTAAATGATGAAGAAGGAAGAGGAACTGGCTTTGTGAACTATACTATCAAGCCTCTTGCAAGCGCCATAACCTGCGACAGCATTAATGCAAGAGCATCAATCGTGTTTGATGTGAACGAACCTGTAGAAACCAACACCTGGACGAACATTGTAGATGCTGTGGCTCCGGCGAGCTCACTCTCCGGCTTACCACTCAACACCGGTCAGCTGGCATTGCCTGTTTCTTATACCGGACAGGATGATCCGGGAGGTTCGGGCCTTCGCAATTTCGATCTGTATGTCTCTACTAACGGTGCCGCCCCAGTGCTGTGGTTACAGGCTTACACCGGCACCGACACCGTGTACATGGCAGAGAAAGGAAAGATCTATGCCTTCTATGCCTCCGCTGTCGATAATGTGGGCAACCGCGAAGGGCTTACCCTGGTTGGCACGGTTACCATCAGCAGCGACGACTGCATCGGGAATGATTTCCGCTTTACATCTAATATCAATGGTTCAACATTCCAGTGGCAGGTAAACACCGGCTCCGGTTTCGTAAATATTCCGGACGGCAACCTTTACGAAGGGGTTACCGAAAAATCGCTGTACATCATTCACGGTCCGGCAAGCATAGCGGGCTACAAATACCGTTGCCTGGTGAATGGCTCTGCAACCAGTCAGACCTTTGAAGTGCATTTTGTAAGCACCTGGGAAGGGACGGAGAATACTGACTGGAATAACCCGGCGAACTGGAACTGTGGTGTGGTGCCAAATGAATTTACAGATGTTGCGATCAAAGGCGGGAAGGTTCGGTACCCCGTTATTAGTTCGGATGCCACGGTAAGAAGTGTGACGGCGTTGGGCGGGACTAGTGTGACAGTGGGGAGTGGGGTGAGGTTGGTGGTGGTGAAGTAGGAAGATACTCATCACGTTTTTAAGTCATGAAATATAATCGTATACAGATACGATTAATCTTAAACATCTCTTAGCGAAAGTATTGATATCTGAAGCGCATTTTACTTCATAAATGTGCACATCTTATTTAGAAAGATTTTCTTCATTGTAGTATGCAGAATGTTTGTAGTATGGATCTTTTGCAATTTCATCTCCACATATTTTGATATTATTGTCAAAATCGTTATTGATCATCAGGTACCTATTTAAGGAAGCGCCGAAATGATAGGCATTATCATTAAAATCATCCTCAAGATAAACCATGTCTGCAATTGTTTTTTTGTATTCATTTCCGGCTGTATGCAATTGCTTTGCTTTAGAATATAAATCTTTTGCAAGTTGAAAATGAAAAGATGCATCCAGAGACGAGTAAGAGCCTTTATCCATTACTGCTATCAAACCATCTTTTATTTTATCATTAATTTGGTAATCTCTTAAAAAACAGGCAAGCCTGAAATGTGTATAAGCAAATGAACTATGGCCAATCACAAAATCATTTCCATATATTTTTTGAATTCGGAGGATTGTGAGCATACTATATAAATAGTCAATGGCATATTTATTATAGGTATCCCGTTGATCTCGAATAATATCATATTGACCATCAGTTTTAGTTAGCTCTTTCACTCTGATTTTCTCAATTTTTGCTGTATATACATACTTGGCATAAAAATCCAGTTCGGCAATTCTGCCGTATTGGGTGCCTATTGAGTTGTAGTGGGAGATTAAAGTTTGAATGGTCATTTCATGAAAAACATGCCCCAGTTTTAGACGTATATAATTGTATAGTAAGATAACTTCTCTGCTATCCGAATGATTACTTACATTATTCATTACATAATACCAATTCTCCTCATTCACCAGTGCTTTCCCTTTCTTTATCAGGTGTCTGTCAGCATGCCCTCCGTTCTTACTCACTATTTCTAAAACTGGTTTAACTACCTTTTGATCGAGTAATTCAAGAAATATTTCTCTTGCATATTTATCATCAACAGGAATTATAACAGTTTTTAGAACATATAAAATCTTTCGATACTGATAACTGGCGCTAACGCTTCTGCCATACTTAATAAAATATTTTGAGGACAAATAGAAACACCTGAAAATATCACTTAAGGAAAAGACATCAGGATCAGGGCTCTTTAAATAATAGTCAAAATCATTTACATCTTTATTATTAATAAAATCCCCAATCTTCTTGGCATCAAAGATCTCATCGTAGTTTATCGCTTTGTATTTCGGATGAATATACATTGCCCATAATGCATCTCCTATACTCGAGAGGAATGTTGCAATGTACCGGTGATGGTATCCTAAAAGTCTTTCATCATTACTGCCAAGATACGTGTTCAGGTTTTCTAATAATTTATAGGAAATATTTTTATGCTCTGTAATCTCATTAAATAAATCTGGATCAACTAGTCTTGAAGTCATCACTTCGCAAATCCCCATTATGTACATGTAGAGCGCAGTGGTTGGCGTTCTCCTAAGTCGATTTTCATTTATCTTAAAAGGCGATAAAATGTTATCATAAGCATCAGAGAGCCTGATTAATTTCATTTTAAAATCTACAGGAAAATTCCAATATTCGGCATTTTTGATATCGATTAAATTTATATCACTTATTAAATCGTCTTTATCATTTGATGCGGCGAAATTTATATTGGCAGCAGTATTTTTGAAATAAAATAATTTTCCAGCTAATAATAATGCATTAGTTATAATCAGGTTATTCCTTCCTGCCAAAGTTTTCTTGTTAACTTTTTCAGCCAATTTTAAAAAATTTCCAAGACTAATTCCCAATTTTTGGGTTGTAATACCCTCAACCCCCATTTTTTCCTCGAGAATGATGGTTGCTAAAAATCCCTGAATTACGATTTGCAACACGTCATTTAATGAAGATGTATTATAAAAATCATCGATCTTAACATCTTCCTGTGATTCCACATCTCGAAGACCTGTAAGCTTTTGCATGATAAAACGCTTGGCATCCTGACAGCAATCCGAATAAAATGCAAGCGCCTCATCATAAGAATTCATTTTTTCAAAACAAAGTCCGAGTTTTAATTTATTTCTAATTAAAGTAATAAAATCTCTCATGCCAATCTCCTGAATCTGATTGGTGTTTATTGGCCTTATTGCGTCTGAATAAGCAACAATGGCATCATCATATTCCTGGTCAAAAAAATGGATATCTCCCAGTTTGCCATTCAGATGGCTCAGGGAAAATATTTGTTGCATACCAGCTATTTTGGGGTCACCCAAAAATTTAGAAAGTACATTCCTTAATTCTTTTATCTTACTGCGCAGGTATATTTTGACCATGTAACTTTCATCGAGAGTGAAGTTAAATGCAGCAGCTTCTTCTTCAAATAGTTTTGATATGTAAGCTATTTCATTGAGGGTACGGCTATAAAACTTATAATCGAATAATCCAATTTCTGTTTTGCGAATATGGGTTTCACCGAGGTACTCGATAATATTGGCAATATGTTCGTGCAATGAAGTGTTTTTGCTGGTAGACAAAACTTCGGGCATCAATTCAAGATTGCTTAGTGAAAAACCAAAAGGATGAAACTTCAAAAGGTGATCAAAGAGGTATGGTGTGGAAACAATAATATTATCACTGTAAGATTTATAACTTCTCCCATGCTGAATTAAAAAAGGTCGGTAGAGGTAACTTATAAATCCAATTCTGTACTGATTGTTATAATTGAAATACAAAAATTTCGTTTTCCCCTCTTCATCTGGTTTTCTTAATTCAGGATCTTTTATCCTTGCAAAAACTGTTTTAGCTTTTTTCTTTTCAATATATTTTTCATCTTCTATAATAACAAACTCATGAACTATTTTGATAAGTTTTTTAGGAGAACCATTAGTACGGTATGTGAGGTAATCAATAAATTTCTGAAGCGTGAACAATGCCTTGCTCAAAGCTAAATCATCATCAACTGTCTTTGCCGGGTCACTTTGATTATTATCAGAATCGGAACATGTAAATCCATCTTTTACATGCTGCAAAAATGTTTTATAGGTGTTTTCAGGGTTTAAATTTAATTTTCCGAATAACACTAATTTTAAGTAACCCTCAATAGCCATACTCAGCGAAACATTATTTTCTTCTGATCCTACATGTTTTTCCTTTAGAAAACTTTCAATATTAAAGGTAAAGGTGAAAATACTGCTTATAGAAGATTGCCTGTCTGCAATATCGGCAAGAGAAGCGTCAAACATTTCATGTCCCGCAATAAAAATAAACCTCGCCTCGGCTGTTGTGAAAAAATTTTTGAGACCCGCTATAATATTTATAATTGCTTGTTTACGATCCCTGAAATCATGTGGATTGGCATTCTCGACTTTCTGAAATTTTTCCAGGTCCTCATATAAATATGTAGAACTCACTACTGGTTCCACTTTATCCAGTTCATCGAAAACGAAGATAAATTGAAGTTTCTTTTTTTTCTCCTCCTGCACTTCTTCCAGAAATTGCTTTAGTTCATATTCAATTTCTTTATTACTGGCAATTGAATATTGCCTGATTTTCTTTCCTTTTCCACTTAATAAAGATGCTGCAATACCTTCTACCTTAATTTGCTCATGTGTACCTGCTTCTTCTGTTAATGATGCTATACACCTTTCTCTTAGCCTTTTTATCCTGTTGAAAGCTCCTTCCTGTTCTTTTTGGTTTTCAATATTTTTATGCTGCATAAATTTCCAGAAGAAATATGAAACCGCTAAAAAAGCACCAGCCAGAACTCCATACGCAGCATAAATAAGCCAATAATTAATCAGCCACGCTGAGGATTCTGCCATAGCCGACTTATTATCATAAAGAATTTTCCATCTTTCGTGACTTCTCCAAATAATAAACAAAGGAATAACGCATGCAATAATTGAAAAATATAGCCATCCTTTTATGCGCGACAGCCTGGTTTTAGAATAGGGGTTTAAATGCTGCTCAGCGGAATTTTCGTGTGAAGCTGCTTTCTTTAATGTTTTTTTATACTTATCAAAAATGCTATTCACCATCAACCATAAAATATCTATTTCCTTCGGTTGATTTTGTGAGAGAGTTAAATGGATATCAATTACTTCCTTCTGCGCGTCTATCTTTTTCTCTTTGCTTTTAAATATTTTAATGACATGGTTAACAAAACTGGTTTTTCCAATACCTCTTTCCCCAGTAACTAAAAATATTCCCTTGTTACTATCTTTCAAAAATTTCAAAAATTTTTGCTTCTGTTTTGTTCTGCCGATGAAACTATTATTGGCATTTTTAGGATCTTCAACTGAAAAAGGGGTGTTACTTAATTTGTAACCATTCCTGATTTCAATTGCAATATTCTTAATAAATGATTGAGGAATGTGTGCGGGCATTTTATTACGAATTAAAATTTGTGTAAAATGCCTTTCGAAGATTAGGGTTTTATCGCCGGAATTTTGGTAGAAACAATATTCAATAACAATTTAATACAAATTTTCACTTCCTCCTTACCTTTTTTTTATTTTGTAAATCTTGCCATTTAAAAGCATTGAATTTTTTGTCCGCATTGTTGTTTCAAGAAATGCCAGTGATAATGAAGGCAATTTATCTTTCGTAGACAAAGGTGGTATCCATTCTTTTCAAGCTTTCATATCTAAAAAGCCTGTTAAGGAAACCAGTCAGCTGCCAACTTACCACCGGTAAGCATGGCTGATTAATTTTGAAATAATATCGCTTCTCATTTTGATAAATTATCATAGTGATGTCAGGTGCATCAACGCAGGCTCTTGTTTCAGGCCATTCCAGTGTTTTCAGTTGCGAGTATTTCAAAATGTTCTTAAGTCTTCCCATATCATCATACGATACTTTTCCAAAATAATTGTCATTCAGGATACTGTCTTCGCATCCTTTCATCCAGCCTCTTCCATTGTCGGTTACTTTTAAATTTCCAGAATAGTCAAGTTCAAGATGTAGATCTGAACAACAGCCATAACAATGACTGGAATGGTAAATGATCCTTGTGAAATAATTAGTTTCATCTGCAAACTCCTTTCGCAATTTGAATTCAATTTTCGCACTTCTCTCAAAATACTTTTTTGTTCTTTTTGTTGCTGGTTCAGCAGAAAAGGTAGTTGGGGTTTTATCCAGTATTCTAAACTTGTATCGATGCCATTTAACGAGGAAGGGTAAGATCCTGGATTGGTAAGCTTTTTTCCGGAATATGATCTTGTATCGTGATTGTTTTACAATCAGATTATCTTCTACATAACCACACTTGTATTCTAAAAGTCCCTGTTTCCCGTCCACGATCATACAGTCCTGGCTACCGGTGAAATAAGTTCCATCTTCAATCGTATATCGTGAGCAACCCGAAAGACAGATCAGTAAAACAACTGTATAAAACCTCATAAGGTAAATGGGCATGGTGATGATTGCCTTATCCGAATTTTGACACGACTCGTTATAATTTTTTTGATGCGGCACGATAATAGAGCGTAAACGCAAAATGTATGTTCACTTTAGAATAATAATGAGCCCGTTTGCTTTGGTTCATATTCCCGGCTCCTCATCCACAAACACCTCAAACACTGCCATCTGTTTCCCGGCTTTGCCTTCTCCCACGTCATAGCCCTGGCTATCTTTGAATGCCTGGTCAGCTGTGGTTTTCAGAAGTTTCAACCATGGCAGGTATTGGCTTCCTTCCGGGTGGTTGGTGATCGTATGTGATAAGGTACGCGTGAAATGGTGGGTAAAGATGCTTCCGATCTCCGGGTCGGAGACGGCGCACTGCCCGTGCTGAGTTGCCGAGACTAATATCGAGACTGCGTTATATTCATCACTGTACATTTTTTTGGTCAGCGTTTTTCTTTTACCCGGCATGATCGCTTTTACAATGTTCATATCCTTCTCACTATGCAGCGGACGTTTGAAAGGTATGGTGCTGTTGCAACAATCGGCAATGGCAATATTTACCCGTGCGCCTTTAAAACGGATGATGTTCAGGATCACCGCCAGGTTTTCCGTATGCTTTTCAATGAAGCTGATCTTGTTGTAGCGCGCCTGGTCATTATGGGCGCGCATATCTACCTGAGGATATTTTCTTTTACTGTCCTTTTCATAACTAAAGCCGTGGCCGGTGTAATAGAATAAGGTAACATCATCGGCACTATGCAGTATGATAGCTTCAACAGCATCTTCTAAATTTTTACGGTGGTAATTATCACCGGTAATCTCGATGGCACAAAGGTCATAGTGAATATGTTTGCAGATTTCGGCAAAGACATTTTTAATCGATCGTGCATCTTTTAAGCAGGCTTCATTTAATGTAGCATCGTGGGTATTTGCCATGATTATCAGTACAAGCCTTGGCTGCAGCGGAGCTCTTTCCTGCATGCTTTCTTTAAATGCGTCCAATAATTCCGTAAAGGGTTTTTGGGTGATTGGCATAAGGGAATATACTTTATTTTTCAGCCTTTACTGGTTCAAATAATTCCAAGATGTTTTTTTAGGTGTGATCGCCCGGGTTATCCCCTTCCTTTCACTGCCGCTACGATCCCTGCTGTCTCTGTCCTGAGCCTCGTCTCTCCCAAACTTACCGGTACAAAACCATGTTCCAGTGCCAGCTTTACTTCCTCTTCGGTAAAATCTCCCTCCGGACCAATAAGGATGAGGGAATCACTATGAGTTACATTGATAAGTGACCGTTTGCCGTTATCAATACAATGGGCAATGAATTTTTGCCCTTCCGTTTTTACTTCTATGAGATCTTTGAATTTTACCGGCTCCCTCAAAACGGGTAACCACGCCTGTTGGCTCTGCAGCATAGCGCTTACCAGGATCGATTGCATGCGTTCAAATTTCAAATGCTGCTTTTCTGTTCGCGTGCAGATGAGCGGGATGATCGCATTCACGCCGATCTCTGTAGCTTTTTCTAAAAACCATTCGAAGCGGCTGTTGTTCTTAACGGGTGAAATGGCAATGGCGAGATGTGGCTTTAAAGATGGCACATTTTCGTGATCACTGATCAGTACCTCTGCTGCTTTTTTATGTTCCAGGGTGATGGTGGCCGATACGACACTGCCTTTGCCATCAGTGAGTTTCAGTGATTCTCCTGTTTTCATGCGCAATACCTGGATGATATGCCTGGAGGTGGTTTCATCCAAAACCATATTACCGGCCTGGTGTAATTGCGAAGCATAAAAAAAGGGCAATGACATTATTTTGTTCAATTTTATTTCCCGTGACTAAACTTTTATTTCTACTAAGGTAATAAGGTAGTGCATGTAAAAACTGAAAATTCTGTTGTTATCAAAAAGTTTAATTCCTGGCATTGCGTTTCATAAAATAAAAAAAAGCAGCCCTTAAGAGCTGCTATAAAATATTTGATTTCTAACTGTCGGGAAATTGCTTTGTACTCAGCATCCAACTAAAAGGGTGCATCATCATCAAACTCGCCGTCGTTCATCTTACTGCCTTTCTGATAATAAAGTTTGGCGCCTTCTCCTGCATCCGGATCTGAAATAGGTTTCCAGTTTCCGGCCGGCATGCCCATACCGCTGAAGTCGTTGTCGTTGTCTTCCACGAATTTTTGAATGTGTAGTAATGCTTTCAGTTTTACCGTTTCCAAACTACCGTTACGGTGTTTTGCGATACGCACGTGCGTTTCACCTTTATTGCTTTCGCCAAATTCATTGGCGGTGATGTCATAATATTCAGGGCGGTAGAGGAACATAACCATGTCGGCGTCCTGCTCGATGGCACCCGATTCACGAAGGTCACTCAGTTGCGGCATCTTGTTACCTTCCTTCCTTTTCTCAACCTCACGACTCAACTGGCTGAGTGCGATGATCGGCACCTGCAGTTCTTTTGCAAGTCCTTTCAGGTCGCGCGAGATGCGGCTGATCTCCTGTTCGCGGTTGGAGTTACGGTTCTCACCGGCACCGCTCATGAGCTGCAGGTAATCGATGATGATGATACCGATATTGTGTTTGTTCTTGAGGCGTCGGCATTTTGCACGAAGCTCGAAGATGTTGAGTGCAGCAGTATCGTCAATGAAGATGGGCGCAGTACTCAAACGCTGAATGCCTTTTGCATAAAGCTGTTTCATTTCATGCTCTTCCAGTTTACCACGCGCGATCTTCTCCAGCCAGATCTCGCTTTCGGCGCTGAGGATACGCTGCACCAGCTGCCCTGCACTCATCTCCAGGGAGAAGAGTCCAACACCGGTTGGTTTGGTTGGATGAAGGGCTGCACTACGGGCAAGGTTAAGCGCAAAAGCTGTTTTACCTACGGAAGGCCTTGCTGCAAGAATGATAAGATCAGTAGGCTGCCAGCCGTAGGTGATCTTATCCAGTGAAGGAAAGCCAGTGGGTACGCCGGTGATATCTTCCTGGCGGCTGCGCATGTCTTCAATGCGCTGTATCGTCTTTACGAGCACCGAGTCGATGCTGTCGAAATTCTTTCTAAGGTGATTGTTGGTGATCTCGAAAAGTTTGCTTTCTGCATCATCGAGTAAGTCGAATACATCGGTGCTGTCTTCGTATGCATCACCAATGATCTCGCCGCTGATGCGGATAAGCTCACGCTGGATGAATTTCTGCATGATGATGCGCGAATGCGCTTCGATGTTGGCAGAAGAAACAACCGAGTTGGTAAGCTTGGTCACATAGTAAGGTCCGCCTACAAGGTCAAGCTCTTCACGGAACTTCAGTTCCTCTACAACGGTAAGCAGATCGATCGGCGAATTCTTTTGCTGCAGCGATTGCATCGTGCGATAGATACGCTGGTTGGCTTCGAGATAAAAGCTTTCCGGTTTTAATATTTCCGCAACCGTATCGAATGCGGATTTCTCAAGCATGATAGCACCAAGCACCGCTTCTTCCAGGTCTTTGGCCTGTGGCGGTACTTTTCCATACATCATCGTGTTGAGCTCGATGGAGTTGCCTTTGCGGCGTTGTTTACGATCTTTATTGAGGTTAGTAAGGTCCATTTAATTTTTTTCTATCTTATAGCGTTACTCATTGCGAATACTGAAAGGCCGAAACAACAGACAAAATGTCCCACAGGTAAGCCCGGCAGCGCCTCTTACCGATTGTGTAGCGATCCTCTGTTTTTCTCCAGATCAGCTGCGGAATAATCCACTTTCCCGATTATTTCCTCTCAAATTTTAGCCTGGTAATATAAGCAGTTGAACAAAAAAATATCAATCAGGGGAGCTAAGGTAATATGGAAAACCTGATATTATTTTATTGTTAGCTGTTTATATTTATTCAAAGCTAAATCACAGCATATCCACCTATTTATCATCTTCGTTCACAAAAAAAAGAGGGTTATGCACAATTTATCTTTTTTTATACCGCTAAGGGGTTGCAATATTCACACCATCTGTGCGAAAGAAAAAATAGGAGTTTCGGAAGGTTTTTCGTAACTGATTTTAGCTTTTTGGGAGTGGAAATTTTGAGTTTTGAGGAAGACTGTTGAGAAGCAGAAAGTTAGGGCAGGAGGATTGGTTTTTTTGGTGAGGTAGCAGTTGTTTTTGTATATAAGGAGTGTGACTTAGTGACAGTTGCAGCACCAGCTGCGGGCGGTGATTCTGACTTAGGTCGTGATATAAAAAAAGCGCCGGCCGGCGCTTTGAAACATTTTTGATCGTACTGCCTTACATTTTTTTCGTCGTATAATCTGCAGGCACAGAAAATTTTTCCGCAGGCACCGCCGCATCTTCCTCAAATTTTGTGGCTTTTGTCTCACTGTTCATTGCCCCGGTTTGCTTCATGTATAGCGTTATATGCTTGTAACCCGCAAAGATGTTGCTGGTGTTGGTATTAGCATCTTTGTATTCATATGCATCGCAATCTTTTCCGGCTACGTTGATATTATCCACTTTTGTTGCTTTGCCTGATCTTTCTGCAGCTTCGCGGTCATATCTTAAAGCGGTGCCTTGTACGGCTGCACCTTGTGGATAGGATTCCTTAGCCGGAGGTAATAACATAATCAGATTTTTGCCATCACTCATCAAAGTCTTTTCAACAGAACCATCATCGGCTAATTCTTCCTCTGCTTCCTTGATTCCATAATCATCGAAGTAGAGTATTTTCTTCTTTACGATATTCATTCCCCCGGCTTTGATGGTGGTTTCGAAATGTACGATACCGGATTTCACATCATACTTCCTGGTAGCTGAAGTTTCATCGGTACCGGTGGTAGTGGTAGTGCTGGTAGTAGTAGTCGAGCTGCTGTCAGAAGTGGATTTCTCCGTTTTGGAATCGCCACCTCCGCAGGAAGCCAGCAGGATCGTTACAGCAGATGCAAGAACAGTTAGTTTTTTCATGATGTTTTGTTTTGATGTAAAATGATCATTGGTCAATATAAACATTTTCGTTCAATTGATAAATGAAATTGGTGAGGCTATGCCCGATTTCCAAATAGATATGATCACTTTATCGCAACCCCACGCAGCACACAAAAAAAACACATAGAAAAAAAAGTAGAATAGGGTAAACCCTCAAAGCGAAATTATTTCCCGGTAAATACCGCCTTGCGTTTTTCCAGGAACGCAGTAGTCCCTTCTTTCATATCTTCTGTAACAAAACAATTGGCAAATCCTTCGAGTTCGATATGGTGGCCATTCTTAGCTTCATTGTACACGGCGTTGGCAGCTTCGATCACTTTTGCAATTGCCAGCGGAGCTTTCGAATTGATGACACCTAAAACTTCGTAACATTTCGGAAGCAGCTCTTCCTGTGTGGCCACAACATGATTTACCAGTCCGTATTGATGTGCAGTCTTTGCATCGATCATAGCGCCTGACATCAGAAGCTCCAAAGCGCGGCCCTTTCCCACCAGTTGCACCAGTCTTTGTGTGCCGCCATAGCCCGGTATAAGTCCCAGGTTCACTTCCGGCTGTCCAAATTTTGCTGCTTCGGTAGCAATGCGGAAATGGCAAGCCATAGCCAGTTCGCAGCCGCCTCCAAGGGCAAAGCCATGCACCGCAGCAATGATGGGCTTTGAAGCGTGCTCGATCCTGGTAAAGATGTCGGCGCCTTTTTTTGCAATCGCCATTCCTTCTTCGGCACTTAGTCCCAGGAATTCGGTGATGTCCGCACCGGCGATGAACGCTTTTTGTCCGCTGCCGGTGATCACCGCCGATCTTATTTCCTTGTTGATGTAGATCTCGTTGACAACACTGTCAAGATCGCTCATCACATCCTTGTTGATGGCGTTGAGTTTATCCGGGCGGTTAATGGTAACCGTTAGGATGTTATTTTCAAGCGAAGTGGTTATGGTAGTCATTCAGGTGAAAATTGAAGATGAAAATTGAAGGTTGAAAAATTCAAAATTTGAAAGTTGGATCTGTGCAGGAAAATTTTCAACTTTCAACTAAAACTCCCGGTGTTCTTTAACCCACCCGGTTATATAATCAGCAATATCTTTAGTTGGTGTTCCCGGAGGGAATAATTTTCCTACGCCCATTTCATTCAGTTGCTGCATATCATCTGCAGGAATAATGCCACCGCCTGTGAGCAGTACATCATTCATCTCTTTTTCTTTCATGAGCTGAAGGATTTTTGGGAAGACGGTGTTATGTGCACCACTGAGTATGCTAACGCCAATAGCGTCCACATCTTCCTGGAGGGCAGCATTTACGACCATTTCCGGCGTCTGGCGCAGGCCCGTGTAGATCACTTCCATACCCGCGTCGCGCAGGGCAGTGGCGATCACTTTGGCACCACGGTCGTGGCCGTCGAGGCCAACCTTGGCGACGAGGACGCGTAAAGGCCTGCTTTTCTTTTCTGTCATTGGCACAATCAATTGAGGGCGTAAAGCTAAAACAGATTGGGAGAAATCGCGAAATCTATTGTTACAAATGTACCGTCCTGAAAATATACCGGCCAGGCGGGCCTAGGGACCGGATTTATTCTATCTCGAAAATTTCGATTTCATTTCAGCGACACTGCTCTTAATCAAACTATCCAGTTTTGGGCCGGGCTCTTCAAACAGGTAGATCTTCGTCCTATATTCCCGCGCATTGGGATCGGCGACCGAATCCAGGATGGTCACTTTTTCAAATGCCTGCAAGACCGCATCATCATTTTCGGGCGGGTCTTCTGCAATGAGCATGAGTTTTTTTACATGATACTCATCCGGCATCCAGAGCAAAAAAGAACCATTATCGCTGGTGACCTGTGGCAGGTTGTATTTTCTTCCATAGTATGTGATGGCACCAGCCTGTCCATAATTGCGGCAAAAGATCAGCGTTTGTTTTTTCGAGGCATCATCCAGTTTTTGATATTGTGCCGAAACTTTTTCTGCCAGTTCTCTCCAGCCCAGCATGTCGGCGAAATCCTGGGGCAGGTTGTGATCTTCTCCATCTTCCCATCTTAAAACGCCCGACTTGTCCAATCCTGTTTTCTGATAATAGGCTTTCAGTTCGGATGGCTTCCAGGTGGCGATAGCCAAAGGAATTATCGGCAGGGCCAGCATGATCATAATGAGGATGTTGACTACCGCTATCCACTTTCTCCTGGAAGAAATTTTTTCCAGATAAAATGCACCGAAGGCAAAAAGCATGGGGTAAATGCCCAGTGCATAATAGCCTTTGCCTTTCGCAAGCAATAACACGGCTATGATGCTGATGTAAATCCAGCCAAAGATCCTGAACCGGGCACCCGGTTTTGAGATAAGTAAAAAGAATAAGGCTAAAAATAAAACGAGGAAAGAGGGAAAGTTCATCAGCAACTGCTCACTCAAAAAAGTTACAGGGCTGATGATCTCTAACTGAGTTTCCGTTAATTCCTTCATGTGATGGATCACCGGGAAATTATGCGTGTACTGCCAGTAAAGATTTGGTGCGAAAATGATGAGGGCGATCAGTCCGGCGATGTAAATATCTTTTTTGAGAAAGATTTTTCGCTGCTTTGTAAGGATCAATCCTGCCACCAGGGCAAAGGCAAAAAATGCCATAGAATATTTTCCGAGAAATCCCAGTCCGATGCCTGCACCAAGCCAGTATAAGTTCGACTTGTTTTCCGTCAGGAGAAATCTCAAGAGAAAGTAAGAAGCCAGGGTCCAGAAAAATATGTCAAGACAATTTGCCTGGAATAAAAAATGAACACGGGTGTATGCGCCGGTGCTCAGGGCAAGAAATGCGATGATCAATGCCGTTGTTTTACCTCCAAGGTCCATGATCATTTTGCCTGTAAAAAATAATGTCAGCGCGCCTAGGAGAGATGGCCAGAATTTTACCCAGAAAAAAGAAGCGCCGAACGCATTGGTTACCCATGCCAGCAAAGCCAGCAGGGGCGGAACTTCCAGGTAGCCTGGGGCTAAGTGGTTGCCTTGCTCGAGATAGAGGTATTCATCTCTTTGCAGCTGGTAGGAGGGGTCTTCTAACAGGAAGGGGAAAACGAATTTGATTGTACAAAGGAAGAGAAGAAGCGCATGTTTTTTGAAGAACGACATGGAATGAAAGTACAATAATCTATAAATTCAGATCGACGCACCGCAAGTTTAGCCGGCCGGCTGATAAAGTCAAAGCTTGCAGGGTTTTGATCCCTGTTAAGATTTTTTTCCGCACCCGCCGGCCAATTAATCTTATAAGTCATTACGCATTGCTCAAATGGTCAAGAAAGTTTTCAATCCTCCTTTTCGTTTCATCCATGCCGATCACTGCAGCAATGGCAAAGACTGCAGGCCCCATTTTACTGCCCACTAAAATTATCCTGAAGATCATCTGCAACTCGCCGGGTTTGATGCCATGTGTTGTTGCAAGTTGTTTGAAGAATTGTTCGATGGTCGTTTCATCAAATGCAGGGAGTTGATCCAGGCCGGCATTCATCGAAGTGAAATAACCGAGTTTTTTCTCATCCCATTTACCCAATACGGATTCCATATCATAAACATCCGGTGTATGAAAAAAGAAATGCCCCTGTGCAACAAAATCAGTGAGAAGGGTACATCTTTCCCGAATCAGCGAAACGATCTTTTGCAGATCATGGCCTGCTGTTTCAAAACCTTTATCGCGGTAAATATTTTCTACCAGCCTTGTTAAATTAGCCAGCGGATATTTTTTGATCCACTCATGGTTGAACCATTTCGCTTTTTCAAAATCGAATTTTGCGCCTGCCTTATGCACGCGCTCTATGGAGAATTTTTTGACCAGTTCTTCCATGGTGAAGAGCTCCTGTTCGCTGCCGGGGTTCCAGCCGAGCATTACCAGGAGGTTGATGAAAGCTTCCGGCAAAAATCCGATCTCTTTAAAGCCATGGATAACTTCCCCTGAATTGGGATCCTTCCAGTCCATGGCAAATACAGGAAAGCCGAGACGTTCTCCATCGCGCTTGCTTAATTTCCCGTTGCCATCCGGTTTAAGTATGAGTGGAAGATGTGCCCATTCCGGCATAGAGTTTTTCCAGCCCAGGTATTCCCAGAGCTTCACATGTACAGGAGCACTGGGCAGCCATTCTTCACCACGAAAAGCATGAGTGATCTTCATCAGGTAATCATCCACTACCACTGCCAGGTGGTAGGTAGGCATGCCATCAGCTTTGAGAAGGATCTTATCATCTACATTGCTGCAGTCGAATTCAACCTGGCCACGGATCAGATCATGAAATGACACGATCTCGCCGGGGTTTATTTTGATGCGGATCACATGAGGCGTTCCGGCTTCGATGAGGTTTTTGGTCAGTTCTTCTCCCAGTGAGAGCGAATTCTTCATACTCATCCTGCTACGATGATCGTATTGCAGGCTATGACTGCCGGAAGCTTTCAACCTTTCACGCATGGCTTCGATCTCCCCGGGAGTATCGAAGGCATAGTAAGCATGGCCCCTTGCCACAAGGTCTTCTGCGTAGCTCCTGTAAAGTTCCTTTCGCTCGCTTTGGCGATAAGGAGCATACGGTCCGCCTACATGCGGACCTTCGTCTGCCAGCAGGCCGCACCATTCCAGGCAGTCGATGATATACTGTTCGGCACCAGGCACATAACGGGACTGATCGGTATCCTCGATCCTCAGAATGAATTCACCGCCATGTTTTTTTGCATATAGATAATTGTAAAGCACGGTACGCACACCACCTAAATGCAGGCCGCCGGTGGGGCTGGGAGCAAAGCGGAGTCTTGGAGATTTGGACATGCTGCAAAAATAAGGGACAAGGAACAAGAACAAGTACTGCATTACCGGTTCCTTGTGGCTTGTTACTCGTCCCTCTTATCTTTGTCTCCATGTATCTCGTCAAAACGCCCTGGCTACTTCGTTTCCTCTATCCTCACTGCCAATGGAGTGTGCATACCAAAGAAAAAAATATTTATCTCACGTTTGATGATGGTCCACACCCGGAAGCCACGCCTTTTGTACTGGATGAGTTAAAAAAGTTCGGGGCAAAGGCTACCTTCTTTTGTATCGGGAAAAATGTGGAGGAGCATCCTGAAATTTACCGGAGGATCATGGCTGAAGGACACCGGACAGGTAATCATACGCAGAATCATCTGAACGGCTGGAAGACGCCCGATACTAAATATCTCTCTGATATTCTTACTGCTAAATATCACATCGATTCGGATTTGTTCAGGCCACCTTACGGAAGGATCAAGAGATCACAACTGGATGCTTTGAAGAAAGAGCCCTTGCATTTGAAGCCGGTGATGTGGAGTGTGCTTAGTGGAGATTTTGACAGAAAGCTGAGCCCGGAAAAATGTACGCTGAATGTTTTGGGAAATGCGGGACCGGGATCCATCGTCGTCTTTCACGACAGCACCAAGGCGCTTCCAAAACTCGTATATGCTTTACCGAGAGTACTGCAGCATTTTGATGCTTTTGGATATGCTTTTAAGGCGTTGTAATGCTTGACTGGACTGCATCAGGCTTCCTTAAAAAAATTTGGGCCGGGGTAGAAACCCTGGCCCGTTTTTAATCCGTACCCTATGAAAACTGGTGTGAAGGTACAATACTTTCGAAATTTTGCAACTAAATTTTTTTAGTGCAATGTGATCGTATGAGACACACCATTTACAGTGATAACAGCCTGGTTATCACAATTGCCGTTTCCATAGTTTAATATTGCTGTATTGCCGTTGCGGGTGATGGATACCACGCCTTTTACTATCCAGCGGCAGATGAATTTTTTGATGAGAGGATCAGTGATCTGGGAAGCCCATGTGTGGCCAGCGCTGTTTGATCCGTTTGCCTGTCCGGTGATGCGGAAAACGTCATCAGCAGGGAATCTTACAGTACCATTTCCTTCGATCTGGAGAATGTTACGTTCGCTGTTCCATGTTTTCCAGCGGCCGCTGATCGTGTTGGTTACTTTACCATTGATCACTTTGGTGCTGAAACCCTGCATGTTGGAAGTGCTGGTGTTTTCAACCTGGTGCGTGCCTTCAATTTTGAAGCTGTCCACATGGTAGTTTACAAAAGTAGTGGTGGCTTTTTTGCCCGGAACGAACATTGGTCCTGTATAAACAGTTACGATCTTGCCTTTCCTTAATTTACCATCGCGGCCAAGGCAACCAGTTCCGAAATCGGTAGTTACTGTTTTTGGAAATACACCCGGAGTTTGTGGAGAAACGGTTACAGTGAAGCAACGGGTAGAATCCGGGGCTGCAGTTCTGTTGCCGGAAGCATCCGTGCGGCCATAAATTCCGATGCCATCTCCCAGGCCGATATCTTCTCCCACATCGGAAGATTTAACGCCCATAGAAATATTGAAGACATCGTCATAGTTTTCTTCGGCATCCGCATCGTCTTCAGAAACTTGTTTAGTGGCCAGGGCCTGCTCATCTGTCGTGGTGTCGTTGATGGAGTCTTTCTGGCAGGATGTGAATGTTACGGCACCGCAAATGGTTAGAGCGGTAATCATTTTCAAGAGGTTTGTTGATCTTTTCATGACATTAATAATTTTTATTAGGAAGTGATTGATGTTGCTTAGGACGCAGGGTGGCTAAAAAAGTTTAAAAGAAAAGTTAGAAATTTTAAATGGCAACAGGAAACCACGTCTTTTAGCGTCTCCCGCACATAATTCACACCTCCGGGGCATCAGGAGTGTTGAAAGTTCTAATTTCGGGAGAACTTTTGAACTCCTGAACTTTTGAACGCTATGTTCGTAGACACGCATACCCATCTGTACCTTCCCGACTTCGCCGACGACCGCGAAGCTATGCTAAAACGCGCACTGGATAAGGATATTGTGAAATTTTACCTTCCGGCGATCGACAGCAGTCATACCGCAGAAATGCTGGACATGGAGGCTGACTACCCGGAAAATTGTTTTGCCATGATGGGCCTCCACCCCTGTTCGGTAAAGGAAGATTTCGCGAAAGAGATGGCCCATGTGGAGGAATGGCTGGGCAGGCGGAAATTTTCAGCCGTAGGGGAGATCGGCCTTGATTTTTACTGGGATAAGACCTTCATTAAGGAACAATATGCCTGTTTTGAAAGGCAGATGGAGCTGGCTCTTCAGTATAAGTTGCCCATCGTGATCCACTCCAGGGATGCCATGCAGGAGTGTATCGACACGGTAAAACCTTTCGCGGCTCGCGGACTGAAAGGGATCTTTCATTGTTTTGGCGGCAGTGAGGAGCAGGCCTGGCAGATCATCAACATGGATTTCCTCTTAGGGATCGGCGGCGTGCTCACTTATAAGAAATCCGGACTCGACCAGGTGCTGGACCGGATCGACCTTAAACATATTGTCCTGGAAACGGATTCGCCTTACCTCACGCCGGTGCCATTCCGCGGCAAAAGGAATGAGAGCAGTTATATTGTGTATGTGGCGGAAAAACTGGCGGAAGTGAAAAATGTTTCTGTAGAAGAAATTATGAAGAGTACAACCAACAACGCGACCAGGATATTCGGCGGGGATCTGAATTGAAAGCCGGATGCTGCTGACGCCGGAAATTGGGTTTCCGGAAAGCAGCCTTTACTATTATCTGATCGTTATCGATATCGGGAACGATTGCATAGAAAAAGTCATTCTAAAACATTTCCTGCATACATAATAGGAGTAGCTTAACACTTCAAACCGGTGCTATACCCGTACCCGGAACCGAAACTGTCAACCATTATTTATCTAACCAGAGCGCTATATGAGACAATTAATTTTACCTGCTGTTTTCGAATTTTTCAAGTCAATATTTTACAGGAAACTAAGCCCTGTTCCCGTAAAGAACTTCAGGTCATTCATCGTAATTATTATAGCAGCTTTTGGATTGGCAGCAGGTAACCGTGCTGATGCCCAGCTTTTCCAGCAAACCTTTACCAACAGTTTCGCCACGGTCAATAATGCAGCCGTTACCGACCCGAATTATGTTTCGGCTACTCCAAATACCAACCAGTTCACTTACCTGGCAGTTGGAACCTCAGGTACAAATACGATCACTGCCTCCGGGGGTACACTGCAGCTCACAGGAACCGGAACCAATATGACATGGGCTGGTGTTCGCAATGCAAATTTCCCTGGTCCTCCTACATCTTTGAAAGTAACTTTTGATGCTAACATTGATGTGCAGGGAACAGGAAGCAATCCTAAATTTAATTTCCTGGTAGGTAGCGGCTTTGCCAATACGATCACTGCGGAAGCCAATGCAAATATTCATTCAGGCTTTGCGATACGTTACGCCAACAGCGCCTATTATTTTACAAAGACCCTTGCAAACGGAGGAAATGCCGAAGCTACGGCTGACCGTATCACGGATGCCACAAGTCTTTCTTTCACTTTTGTGATCAACAACAGCGGGGCAGTGCTTAACTACCTGGCTCCCGATGGTTCCAACTCCACCGTAGCAGATGACAGCTATGATGTGTGGGTGGGAACGACGCTGCGACTTGATGACCAGGCGGCGACTACAGGAACGACTACATTGAGCCAGATAAAATTCGGGGATCTTACCAATAGCAGCGGTGGTCGAGCCAACTGGATCCTTGATAATGTGGTTGTTGAATCTGTAGCACCGTTACTTCCGCCAACCGTGCTCACTACAGCAGCTGCTCAAACCGGCAAATACACGGGTACCGGCAGTGGCAACATTACCGCACAGGGAACTACACCGGTAATTGAAAGCGGAATCGTTTGGGGTACTGCTGTTAACCCTGACGTTACCCTCTCAACCAAAACGAACAACGGTCCGCTTACAGGAACCTACACGCATAATATTACAGGACTGAATGCCGGCACGTTGTACCACGTTCGTGCTTATGCAACCAACTCGATCGGTACCAGCTATGGCGCGGATCTTACTTTCACCACGGCTGCTGCAACGGCACCGGTGCTTACAACCGTTCCGGTAACCAATGTGACAATTTTTACTGCAAACAGCGGTGGTAATATCAGTGACAGTGGCGGACGGGCGATCACACAAAAAGGTGTTTGCTGGGCTACTGCTCCAAATCCGACCACAGCAAACAGTACGACCAACAACGGAACCGGTGCTGCAAACTTTACCAGCAACATGACAGGCCTCACGCCTTCAACAACTTATTATGTACGTGCTTATGCGATCAATTCTGTAGGTACGGGTTATGGCAACCAGTTAACTTTCACAACACCGGCACCATCACCAACTATCATTGTAAATCCAACCCAGCTGAATTTTGGAACCGTGACCCAGAACACAATATCAGCTGAAAAAACCTATACTATCAATGGCTATTTCTTAACTCCTGCAGCAGGCAACATCACTATTACTGCACCTACAGGCTTCAGGGTTTCGAAAACAACAGGAGCCGGTTTTGCAACCAGTATCACCCTTCCTTACACCGGTGGAACTTTGCCAACCACCACTATTTATGTAAGGTTCTCGCCTACAACAGTGAGCAGCTTCAATTCGAACATCACGAATGCGGGCGGTGGTGCAACAACGGCCAATGTGAACGTGACCGGTGAAGTGGAGCCGGCTGGCCTGCAGAGTGGTCAGGGCTTCTCCAACAAAGGAAAAGAGTTCTGGGTTGGTTATGCTGCCACAGAAAAAATGTATGGTGACAACAGCCAGGATCAGCGCTTTACTTTCAACAATCCGAACAGTGTGGATGCCACGGTGACGATCTCCATGCCGAACATTCCTACATTCACGCCGATCGTGTATACCGTGCCAGCAAACTCTGTTGTAACAACGAATTCCGGCGATCTTCCTGAAAGCGGCGCAGAAGATGCAAGACTCGACCAGGAAGGGGTTACCAACCGCGGTATCCGTATCGTGAGCAACGTAGACATCGTGGTGTACACGCACGCCATCACCTCGCAGGTATATGCAGCAACGGTGCTTTTCCCAACCAATACTTTGGGAAGAGATTACACTTCGCTCAACTTCAGGCAGCGTTCAAACTTCTCACAGGCAAGATCTTTCTGCTTTGCTATCGCAACAGAAAATAATACAGAATTACAGATCACCTTACCTCCGGGTGTAGCGACAGAAACACATGCTGCAGGTTCAACTTTCACACAAACATTGCAGAGAGGTGAAGTGCTGAATCTCTTTGGTGTATCCACAGGACATCCGAATCTTTACACCGGTGAAGATCTTACCGGAACGATCGTTAAATCGATCAGTACCGGAGCCAACAGTTGTAAGCCATTTGCATTCTACAGCGGTAGCAGCAAGATCACTATCGATTGCGATAACGGCTCGAATGGTTCGGCAGATAACCTGTTGCAGCAAATGTTCCCTAAAGTAGCATGGGGCAACAAATACATCCTTATTCCAACACAACCTTTACCAAGAAATTATTACCGTATACTGGTGAACGATCCTGCCACTGTAGTAAAAGTGAATGGCGTTACCCAGGCCGGTATCGTAAACAATACTTATTACGAATATTTCAACAGCGCGCAAACGATCGATGTAGTTGAAGCTGATAAACCTATCATGGTGGCGCAGTATATGACCACACACGGAGAGTGCAGCAACTCCGGTTCCAACGGTGATCCGGAAATGATCTACCTGAGCTCTGTTCAGCAAACGATCGATACTGTTTCCGTGGTTTCATCACCACTGGGCAACGGCAGCGGAAGATCGCATTACCTTAATGTGGCTATGAAGACCAGCGCTGTAAATACTTTCCAGCTTGATGGTGTAACATTGGGTGGTGTCTTCAGTCCTGTGCCTTACGATCCTACTTATTCTTATGCCCAGCTTACTGTAAACCAGGGTACGCATACACTCGCATCGGCTGCTGGTTTCAATGCAACAGCATTTGGTATAGCCGGAGATGAAAGTTATGGTTACAACGCCGGTACGAATGTGAAAGATCTCCTTTCCGGTTTCGGTTTACAAAACCAATACGGTACCGGTAATGCCAGCAATGGTTGCCGTGGCTCAGAATTCTTCATGAGCGTAACGCTGCCATATCGTGCAACGCAGATCGTTTGGGATTTCAATAACAATCCAAACCTTACACCGAACGCTGTAGTTACCCAGAACAACCCTACGCCTTCTGACAGCTTTACTGTAAACAACAGGAAGCTCTATATTTTCAAACTGGCTACTCCTTACAAATACAATATCATCGGGTCATTCCCTGTAAAAGTAAGAGCTACAAGTCCTACGCCTGACGGATGTAATGGAGTGCAGGACTTCACTTTCAACGTAAATATCGTTGCAGGTCCTACAGCAAACTTCACTTTCACAAACACAGGTGGTTGCCTGGCACCGATCCAGTTCACAGACCAGTCATTGGGTAACGGTGGTAACCTGGATATCTGGCAGTGGGATTTCGGAAACTCTGCTACATCAACAGAGCAGAACCCGAATTACACCTATGCTGCCGGCGGAACTTACACGGTGAAATTAAGAGCCATCACACTGGAAGGTTGTTATCATGACACCACAAAAGTGATTTCGCTTTCTGCAAAACCGGTTGCAGGCTTTACGGCCAATGCACAGGGTTGCGCAGGTCAGGCACATACATTCACCAACACTTCTACTATTGCCACTCCGGGCACTATAACACAATGGTCATGGAACTGGGGTGATGCTACACCGGTGCTGAATGCAACTACAGGCGCCGCACAAACACACACATTTGCAGCTGCGGGTACGTATACCGTTAGTCTCACGGTTACCAGCAGCACGGGTTGTGTATCTACTGTCTTCACCCAGCAGGTTGTGATCAACCCATTACCTACTGTTAGCTTCAGTGCACTGGCAAGTGTATGTACCACCACACCGGCATTCACTTTAACAGGTGGCAGCCCGGCTACAGGTACACAAGGCACAGGAACATACACCGGCCCTGGTGTAACGAACAACGTTTTCACTCCTGCTACCGCGGGTGCAGGTACGCATACGATCACTTACACATTTGTAACGCCGCAGGGATGTACACGTTCTGCCACACAGAGCATAACGGTTACGCCTGCCTTCAATTTGCAGATCACACCATTGCCAACGCAGTGTACCAACGGACAACCTGTAACGCTGGTGGCGAACCAGGCTGGCGGGGTCTTCAGCGGTCCTGGTGTTTCCGGCACAACATTTACGCCTTCATCACTGGCACCAGGAACATACACGATCACTTATTCCATTCCAGGGAATACGTGTACGAATCCTGCCACATTGCCGGTGGTGGTAAATCCTGGTCCTTCGGTTTTCGCCGGACTGGATGTAAGCATGGTGCAGGGTTACAGCATCACACTGAACGGAACTGCAACGGGTGCAACGAGTGTATTGTGGAGTCCTGCAACAGGTCTGGGAAGTCCTACATCGCTTTCAACACTTGCAGCACCAACGCAAACAACAACCTACACGCTTACCGGTACCAACTCTTTTGGATGTACCGCCAGCGACCAGGTAATAGTTACTGTTATACCGATCTGTATCAATCCGCCGAATGTGTTCACACCTAACGGTGATGGCATGTACGATAAGTGGGTGATTTCTAACGGGGGTTGTGCCACGAAGATCGAAGTGAATGTTTTCAACCGCTGGGGTGGACTGGTGTATCGTTCACCGAATTACAACAACGACTGGACGGGTCTCTACCAGAACAAAGCGCTGCCTGATGGAACGTATTATTACGTGATCAGGGCAACGTTACTGGGCGGACATGAGATCTCGTTCAAAGGGAATGTGACAATAATGAGATAAGTACCGGTTTTAATATTTAAAAATTTCTGAGTTCCAAGCCTGTTGAAGCCAGGCTTAGAACTCAGAAACCTTATCCGACCCTAAAGAAAACTAAAGTTATTTTTCCCGCTTAAAGTCTATCCGAAAGCCCTTTCCAGCACATTGGGATCCTAAGCTTAGAATTCCACGTGGACAAGTTGTCGC